>OGGG01000614.1_pt1 | contig 38105 bp, 38 predicted proteins | sample 1571201 | NCBI WGS metagenome assembly OGGG01 (sample SAMEA2581946, study PRJEB24529) | metagenome | biome: Human gut stool | place: China | collected 2011 | reverse complement strand
ACGGATGAACCGGGAGCTGGCATGCATTTATCAGGAATTCCTAAATGCTTCCATGTTAAATACCAAAATGGCAGAAAACCTTTCACATGCGCTCTTTACCTGCGAGATATCCTGTGAAGCAGAGGAGGCCTGTGCCGTAGCAGTGGTACATCGCCAGTTGGATGCCGTTCAGACGGCAGTTTTTTCCCATCATACAGCAAACGTTCAGATTTATACGAGAGATGCCTGTATTTTTATTATTGACCGGGAAGGAAGATGGCATGCAAAAGGCTTTGATTATCAGGTAACAAGGCTTTTAGAAGGCGGTGACATGTTTTCCATGTGCCGTAAGATTGCACCTAAAAGTCCTGGATTTCTGCTGTATTTCTGTACGGAAGCCCAGCGCACACAGAAGATTACTGCAGAGGATATTCCGGATTTCATGGACTTGCTGGAGTTTGTGGATGTTCAGGAAAGTTACAAAATGCAACTTCGGAAAGATATTCTTACTTATTACTATGAGAATGAAAAAGATGACACCCTTTACGAACATCTGCACAGTATGGATCTGAAAGCATTTGCACAGGTTGATAAAGGGAAAATGGTAGAGCTGCTGGTGCGCGAAGGTATGTGCAGAGAAGCTTTTCGGCTGGTAGCTAAATTTGGCCCGGAAGGGGTATCGCTTGGCGCTCTTGTACGTCTGTGCAGCAGGAGGATTCTGGAGCAGGACAGAAGCGAAGATGAGATGCTGCTGTATCTTTGCTATTATTGTTTTGTACATCGGAAATATGACGAAGCAGTCCTCTCTTATCTGCTTGCAGCTTATGATGGCCCGATGGAGATGATGAAGGAACTCTGGGAAGCGGGAAGAAAGTTTGAGCTGGATACCATGCTGCTGGAGGAAAAAATACTGATCGTGCTGTCTTTTGAAAGAATGAATCTGGAGGATACAGAGAAGATTTTTGAATCTTATCGGAGAAAATACGGTAAAAAGATTCTGTTGCAGGCATATTTGAATTTGATGTCATACGAATATTTTGTAAAAGAAAAAGCAGTACAGAAGCCGGTATTTGATGAGATTGAAAGAAGGCTTATACGGGGAGAGCAGACGGACCTGGTCTGCAGACTGGCTTATCTGCGCTATTGCACACAGTGCGGAGAGAAAAACGAACAGCAGAAAGAGCTTATGATGCGGATTCTTCAGGAATGCAGTGCCAGACATATGTGTTTTAGTTTTTTTGAGACGCTGGAACCTTCTGTGCTGCGGACGATGCAGCTTATGGATCGCAGTATCATTGAATATCGGACAAATCCACAGTCAAGAGTTATGCTGACATATACCATGGAAAACCGTGAGGATGATCCGGCTGTTGTGCATACTGAAATGATGCACAATGTTTATGAAGGAATTTTTGAAAAAGATTTCACTTTGTTTTACGGTGAAAAAATGGTTTATACAATATGGGAAGAACAGGATGGCAGAAAGATTAAAAGTGAACCGCATACACTTCTGCCAAGAGAGGATGCAGCGAAGGAAAAGGAAGTCTGCAGTCGATACAGTATGATCAACGAAATGTGCAGAGCACTGGTAGAACAAAATAAAAATGAAGTGAAGAAACAGGCAAAAGAATATTGCAAAAAAGAAAAGCTGGCAGAGCATTTTTTGCCGGTGCGATAGATGCCTGAGGGGGAAAGGAACAGCATGTTATGTTGGTAGAACAGGGGAATATTTCAGTGGGAATTGATCTGGGCAGAGATTTTTCCCAGATTACATTCTGCAGCAAGTATGGAAATGAGCCGATTACAGTTGTACAGAAAGAAAACAATGAGGCAAATAATTATCTTATAAAAACACCGGATAATCTTTTTTCCCTGATCGAGAGAAAAGATTCGCAGGGTGCAGAAGTTCTGGAAGGATTTTTCCGGGATTGTTTTGCACTTTTAAAAACTGCCGGAAGTGTCAAAGACATGACGGTCATGGTAACTATGCACGAAATGAAAGGTGTGTGGGCAGATGCTGTACGCAGTGCCCTTGCCCGAATCGGAGTGGAAGATTCTGACATTTTTCTGCAAAGTCATCTGGAAAGTTTTTTTGCCTATATCATGAATCAGCCAAAAGAACTGTGTATGTATCATGTCGCCCTTCTGGAATATGAAAGGGACAGTATTACCGCGTGGCATTTCTGGCTGGAACGCAAGACAAAACCGGTGCTTGCAAGGGCGGAAAAATGTTTTCGTCTCTATCTTGACCATAAGGCAAGAAAAGGCAGGGGCGATGAAGAATGGGGTGTTCTGCGGGATACACTTCTGCATAAAAACCTGGAAAAGATGTTTGAAAATACCCCGTTTTCCAGTGCGTATCTGGTCGGAGAAGAGTTTCAGAAGGGATGGATGGATAAGTCACTCCGTTTTCTGTGCCGGAAGCGTAAAGTTTTTCGGGGAGACAACCTTTATACCAGAGGGGCCTGCTATGCGGCGATGGAAGAAAAAGGAGCCGGTGCATACCGGAATACACTTTATATGAGTGAAGATATGATACAGCATAATATCGGAATGTGGATGGAGATACGGGGACAGGACGGGTATTATCCTCTTGTAAACGCAGGGATCAACTGGTATATGGCGAGGCATACCTGCGAATTTCTGCTGAACGAAATAAAAGAGATTGTCCTTTACTCCAGAACGGTCAAGGGAGAAGAAATGGAGCATACGCTGCCTCTTTCCCAGCTTCCGGACAGACCGAAAAGAGCGACAAGAATCCGTCTTACGATATCGTTTACAGCAGCAGATTGCTGCAAGGTAAAAGCAGAAGATCTTGGACTGGGTGAGTTATATCCGTCTTCCGGTAAAATATGGGAGGCAAATATTCATTTGTCCTGATAAAAATGACAGGGGTGAAAAAATGGCAGCATATCAGTTATGCCGCGCAAAAGCGGCAGAGCATCCGTTTTATATAGAAAGCATTGATGCAAACATTTATACAATAGAAGAACTGTGCTTTTATTTCCAGGAAAATATAAGTCTTCTGGACGAGAGCATCCTGAATACAAAGTTATGTGACTGGCTTGCAGAAGAACTGGGAATGTCAAAGCTGGCATTTCAAATCAAAGAAAAGCTTCCGGAGGCGGAGAGCATTGCAGAACTTGTTCTGCCTGTATTCCGGGAGATCGCCTATCTGAACGCAGCCGAATATCGCAGTATTCAGGAACAGATCACGAGGCTTGAAGTGCAGCCGGAAGATATCCGCCGGAAAATAAAAGCAGATTCGCTGGTAGAATACGGAATGTTTTCCGGGGCGATCACCATTTACCGCCAGATTCTTGGACAGAAAAGCCAGGGAAAGCTGGGACTTCAGTTTTATGCAACGGTCTTGAACAATATGGCAGGCGCATATGGAAGAATGTTTCTGTTTGAGGAAGCTGCAAACTGTCTGTGGCAGTCGTATGAGCTGGTGCGTTCCAATGCTGTTTACCGCAGTTATCTGGCGCTGCTTCCGCTTTATCTGAATGAAGAAGACTGCAAAAAACGTCTGGAAGAGCTGCGCGTTCCAAAGGAACAGTGGGAGAAGATCGAAGAAGAAAAGCGACAGGTGACAGAAAAACTTGACCAAAGAGCAACGTTTGAAAATGCCACGCAGGAAACGCTGCTTAAGTTTCTGAATGAAGAAAAAAGAAAATATCATAAAAGCAGAAGATAAGTTGACATTGCCGTAATAATGTGTTAATATTTGATTGCTTTATCACGGTAGAGTGATTGCATGAAAAAGTAAACAAGGAGCATTCCTTGGAGATACAAAGAGAGAGGATGACAATATTATGAAAAAAAGAGCAGTCAGCGTTATTTTATCAGCAGCAATGGTATCCGCGGTGCTGGCAGGATGTGGTTCTAAGAGTGCTAAGACACAGCCGGCAGCCGATACGACAGCAGAAAGTGTTGATTCCGGAGATGAAACAGCGGCAGATTCCGAAAATACAGAAAATGCAAATGCAGAAACGACGGATGTCAGCAAGACAGAAGGTACCTTTACGGTAGGATTTGATCAGGATTTTCCACCGATGGGATTTGTCGGAGATGACGGAGAATTTACCGGATTTGATCTGGAGATGGCGGCTGAAGTGGCCAAACGTCTGAACCTTGCAATCGCATATCAGCCGATTGCCTGGGATGCAAAAGATATGGAACTGGATGCAGGGACCATTGACTGTATCTGGAATGGTTTCACGATGAATGGCCGTGAAGATGATTATGAATGGAGCAAGCCGTACATGAAGAATAATCAGGTTTTCGTTGTACGTGGAGATTCCGATATTACTTCTGAGGCAGATCTGGCAGGAAAGAACGTAGAAGTACAGACCGACTCCAGCGCAGAGGCGGCACTCAACGATAACAGCGAACTGACCGCTACATTTGCGGCACTGACACCGGTTGCAGATTATAATACGGCATTTATGGATCTGGAATCTGGTGCTGTAGATGCGATTGCAATGGATGATGTAGTGGCAAGTTACCAGATCACAAGCCGCAAGGCAGATTTCAAGGTACTGGATGATGTGATCGCAGCAGAAGAATACGGCATTGGTTTCAAAAAAGGCAACACCGAGCTTCGCGACAAAGTTCAGGCAACACTGGAAGAGATGGCTGCAGACGGAACTGCTGCAAAGATTTCTGAAAAATGGTTTGGAAAAGATATCACAACGATCAATCCGCTCTAAAACAGAACAGAACATAAAAAGCGGGCTGCTGCATCTGCGGCAGCCCGCTTTACGCGGACAACGGGTTAAAGAAAGGAGAAGTTATTATGGGTATCAGCCAGATGCTTATCAAGCTGGCAGAGGGTATGGCAACATCCTGCTGGATTTTCGGGATTACCCTGCTTTTTTCCCTGCCGCTTGGTATGGTCATAGCGTTTGGACGAATGTCAAAAAAACGTATTGTTCAGGGGATTACAAAAATATATATTTCAATCATGCGGGGCACGCCGCTGATGCTGCAGCTGATGGTGGTCTATTTCGGACCATACTATCTGTTTGGAGTTAAAATTTCACCGTTTTACCGGAATATTGCCGTTGTGATCGGTTTTGTGCTTAACTATGCCGCTTATTTTGCAGAAATTTATCGAAGCGGAATCGAGTCCATGCCGGTTGGGCAGTACGAAGCAGCAGAGATTTTAGGTTACAGCAAAAGTCAGACTTTTATACATATCATTCTTCCACAGGTGATCAAGCGTATCCTTCCGTCGATCACAAACGAAGTTATCACGCTGGTCAAAGATACTTCTCTTGCTTTTGTAATCGCCGTATCTGAAATGTTTACGATCGCAAAGGCACTGGCATCCTCACAGACCAGTATGATTCCGTATGTGGCAGCCGGTATTTTCTATTATGTATTTAATTTCCTGGTTGCATGGATCATGGAGAAGATTGAGAAGCATCTGAGTTATTATCGTTAGGAGGCGACCTATGAATTATCTGGAAATGAAACATATAAAAAAGCATTTCGACAATCTGGAAGTGCTCAAAGATATTTCACTGAATGTCAAAGAGGGACAGGTTGTAGCGATCATTGGTCCGTCCGGCTCAGGAAAATCAACACTGCTTCGCTGTGCGACCATGCTGGAAAGGATGGACGACGGAGAATTATCTTATCTGGGGGAACGTGCCGCTTACAGTCAGAATGGTGAGGCGGTCTATGAAGCGCCGGGCAAACTGAAGGAACTGAAAAGTTATTATGGTCTGGTTTTTCAGAATTTTAATCTTTTTCCCCATTACAGTGTGATGAAAAATATCTGTGACGCACCGGTCCGCGTGCAGAAAAGAGACAGAAAAGAAGTACAGGAGCAGGCAAAAGTGCTGCTGAAAAAAATGGGACTGGAAGATAAAGCGGATGCTTACCCGTATCAGTTATCGGGTGGTCAGCAGCAGAGGGTTTCCATCGCAAGGGCACTGTGCATGAATCCGAAGATTCTTTTTTTTGATGAGCCAACTTCAGCTCTTGACCCGCAGCTAACGGGTGAGATTTTGAAGGTTATCAAAGACCTGGCAGCAGAACATATGACGATGGTGATCGTAACACATGAGATGAATTTTGCACGAAACGTGGCAGACCATATTGTTTTTATGGAAAAAGGTGTAATCGTAGAAGAAGGGACACCGGAAGAGCTGTTTACGTCCGACAACCAGCGAATCAAAGAATTTCTTGGGAAATTTCAGGATTAAACAGGATATTGACGCAAAAGCAGACAGAAAGAAAAAGAATCTCTCTGTCTGCTTTTTTACAGTAGATTTTTGCCTGATTGTCATGTATAATAAAACGAGGGTGATTTTGAGAATGCATGGCACGAAAAATCACGTATGCCTCTGAAAGTATACAGGCGGAGGTATCCAACATCTGATATATGTAAGAAAACAAAACGACAGGAGAAGCATATGAGTAAAAGAAATGATATTCACAAGGTACTGATTATTGGTTCCGGCCCGATCATCATCGGACAGGCATGCGAATTTGATTACTCCGGCACGCAGGCATGTAAGGCATTGCGCCAGCTGGGGTACCAGATCATTCTGGTAAACTCCAATCCGGCAACGATCATGACGGATCCTGGTATCGCCGATGTTACTTACATCGAGCCACTGAATGTAGAGAGGCTGGAGCAGATTATTGCAAAAGAGCGCCCGGATGCCCTTTTGCCGAACCTTGGCGGACAGTCCGGACTGAACCTCTGTTCAGAGCTGGCAGCGGCAGGTGTCCTGGATCGTTACGATGTGAAAGTGATCGGTGTACAGGTAGATGCCATCGAACGTGGGGAAGACCGTATCGAGTTTAAAAAGACTATGAACAAGCTTGGCATTGAGATGGCGCGCAGCGAAGTTGCCTACAGCGTGGAAGATGCCCTGGCGATTGCAGATAAGCTGGGTTATCCGGTGGTACTGCGGCCGGCTTACACCATGGGCGGAGCCGGAGGCGGTCTGGTATACAATGTAGAAGAATTAAAAACGGTCTGTGAACGTGGTCTGCAGGCGAGCCTTGTCGGACAGGTTCTGGTAGAAGAGTCCATTCTTGGTTGGGAAGAACTGGAGCTGGAAGTTGTCCGTGATGCAAAGAATAACATGATTACTGTATGCTTCATTGAAAATATTGACCCGCTTGGCGTGCATACCGGAGATTCCTTCTGTTCTGCACCGATGCTGACGATTTCAGAAGATGTTCAGAAAGAACTGCAGAGACAGGCATATAAGATCGTAGAAGAAGTAGAAGTGATCGGTGGTACAAACGTACAGTTTGCACATGATCCAAAAAGCGGCCGTATCATCGTCATCGAGATCAATCCGAGAACTTCCCGTTCTTCTGCACTTGCAAGTAAAGCAACCGGTTTCCCGATCGCACTTGTTTCCGCAATGCTGGCTTCCGGCCTGACGCTGGATGAGATCCCGTGCGGCAAGTACGGCACACTGGATAAATACGTGCCGGACGGCGATTACGTGGTGATCAAATTTGCAAGATGGGCATTTGAAAAATTCAAAGGTGTTCAGGACAAGCTCGGCACACAGATGCGTGCAGTCGGTGAAGTTATGAGCATCGGTAAAACTTACAAAGAAGCATTCCAGAAAGCAATCCGCAGCCTGGAGATTGGACGTTACGGTCTTGGATTTGCCAAAGATTTCCATGAAAAGACAAAAGAAGAGCTGCTGAAAATGCTCTCTGTTCCGACCAGTGAGCGTCAGTTTATCATGTATGAAGCACTGCGCAAACACGCAACTGTGGATGAGCTGTTTGAGCTGACCAGGATCAAACATTACTTTATCGAACAGATGAAAGAGCTGGTAGAAGAAGAAGAGGCCCTGATTGCAAAAAAAGGCAGTGTTCCGTCAGAAGAAGCTCTGCGCCAGGCAAAACTGGACGGTTTCTCTGATAAATATTTAAGCCAGATCCTGGAAGTGACCGAAGAAGAGATCCGCAATGCCCGCATCGGCTACGGCATCGAAGAGGCATGGGAAGGTGTTCACGTAAGCGGAACAAAAGACAGTGCTTATTACTATTCTTCATATCATATCAAGGATGAGAGCAAGGCCAGCGATAATAAGAACAAGATCATGATCCTTGGCGGCGGTCCAAACCGGATCGGTCAGGGTATTGAGTTTGATTACTGCTGTGTACATGCGGCAATGGCTTTGAAAAAGGCCGGATTTGAGACGATCATTGTAAACTGTAACCCGGAAACGGTATCAACAGACTATGATACATCTGATAAATTATACTTCGAACCGCTGACACTGGAAGATGTACTGAGCATTTACAAGAAAGAGAAACCGCTCGGTGTGATCGCACAGTTTGGCGGACAGACACCACTGAATCTCTCCGCAGAGCTGGAAAAATACGGTGTGAAGATCCTTGGTACTTCACCGGCTGTCATCGATATGGCAGAAGACCGTGACCTGTTCCGTGCGATGATGGACAAACTTCAGATCCCGATGCCGGAAGCAGGCATGGCAGTGGATGTGGACGAAGCACTGTCGATCGCGGAGCGTATCGGCTATCCGGTTATGGTACGTCCTTCCTATGTACTTGGCGGACGCGGCATGGAAGTTGTATACGATCCGGAAAATCTGAAGATTTACATGGAAGCAGCAGAAGGTGTGACACCGGACCGTCCGATCCTGATCGACCGTTTCCTGCGTCATGCGATGGAGTGTGAGGCAGATGCGATCAGCGACGGCGAACATGCTTATGTACCGGCTGTTATGGAGCATATCGAACTTGCCGGGGTGCATTCCGGAGACTCTGCATGCATCATTCCGTCAAAGCATATTTCGGAAGAAAACTTAAAGACGATCAAAGAGTACACAAAGAAAATCGCAGAAGAGATGCATGTAAAAGGTCTGATGAACATGCAGTATGCGATCGAAGATGGTGTGGTTTATGTGCTTGAGGCAAATCCGCGTGCCTCCAGAACGGTGCCGCTGGTTTCCAAAGTATGTGCGATCTCCATGGTGCCTCTGGCAACCGAGATCATTACTTCTGAATTTACCGGGAAAGAGTCACCGATCAAAGACCAGAAAGACCGCAAGATCCCGTATTACGGTGTCAAAGAAGCAGTCTTCCCGTTCAATATGTTCCAGGAAGTAGATCCGCTGTTAGGACCGGAAATGCGTTCGACAGGTGAAGTACTCGGACTGGCACAGAGTGTCGGCGAAGCTTACTTCAAAGCACAGGAAGCAACCAAGAGTCCGCTTCCGCTCTCCGGAACGGTACTGATCAGTGTCGGTGACCGTGAAAAGGCAGAAGTGGCAGAAGTAGCAAAACGTTTCCATGAAGCAGGTTTTGCGATCGTTGCAACGAAGCATACAAAAGCAATCATCGAAGAATCAGGCATCCCGGCTGAATTCGTATACAAGATGTCAGAAGGCCGTCCGAATATCTATGATACCATCACAAATGGCAAAGTGGATCTTGTTGTAAATACACCGAAGGGTGAAGAAGAAGGACCGGATGACAGCTATGTAAGAAGAGCCTGCATCAAGAGCCGTGTTCCGTATATCACGACCATGGCGGCAGCACTTGCAAGTGCAGAAGGTATTCTGACCGTTCAGAAACAGAGCAGCAGAGAAGTTGTATCTTTGCAGGATCTGCACGCAAGGATCAAATAAAGCCTGTGGCATAAAATGAAATAAAATGAACACAGCGGCAGAGTTTTGCAGAAGAACCTGCTGCAAACAGGAGGTAAGAAAGATGAATCAGGTAATTATTCCGGAAAACTATCATTCCGTGCTCTCTATGTACGAGACACAGGATGCGATCGGGATCATCAAAGAAATGATGCAGAAAAAACTCTGTATGGCACTGCATTTGAAAAGAGTCACAGCTCCGCTGTTTGTGGATCCGGCATCCGGTCTGAACGACGATCTGAACGGAGTGGAAAGACCGGTTTCTTTTGAAATCCCGGCAGCGGGTGTGGAGGCACAGGTCGTACATTCTCTGGCAAAATGGAAACGTATGGCACTTTATCGCTACGATTTTCGTGTCGGAAAAGGTATTTTGACAGACATGAATGCCATCCGCAGAGACGAGGAGCTTGATAATCTTCACTCCTGTTATGTGGATCAGTGGGACTGGGAGAAAGTCATTGACCGCAGTGACCGCAATGAGGAGTATCTGAAAGCCGTTGTAAAAAGAATTGTCGGTGTGATATGTAACACCCTGGATGAACTGAAATATTATTATCCGCAGCTGGAGCTGGAACTGAATCGTGATGTTGCATTTATCACAACACAGGAGCTGGAGGACCGTTATCCGGACCTGGCGCCAAAGCAGCGTGAAAATGTGTTTGTAAAAGAACACGGAACAGCTTTTATCATGAAGATCGGTGATAAGCTCAAATCCGGTGAGCCGCATGACGGCAGAGCACCGGACTACGATGACTGGGCACTGAACGGAGATATTCTGTTCTGGCATGAGACACTTGGATGTGCCCTGGAGGTATCTTCCATGGGAATCCGTGTCGATGGAAAATCTCTGGCAGAGCAGTTGGCAAAAGCAGGTTGCGAAGATCGAAGAGAACTTCTGTTCCATAAAATGCTTCTGGAAGAGAAACTGCCTCTGACGATCGGCGGCGGTATCGGACAGTCCAGAGTCTGCATGCTTCTGCTCGGCAAAGCACATGTCGGCGAAGTACAGGCATCGATCTGGGATGAAGAGACACTGAATGCATGTGAAAAGGCAGGGATCTGCTTATTATGATCGATCAGAAATGCCGTCTCTGCCCGCGGGAATGCAGGGCAGAGAGGGAAAATGGACAGATGGGTTTCTGCGGTATGACGGGAAAAGGCATCAGGGCGGCGAGAGCTGCCCTTCATTTTTGGGAAGAACCGTGTATTTCCGGGAAGGGCGGTTCCGGTGCCGTCTTTTTTGCAGGCTGTACCCTTCGGTGTGTTTACTGTCAGAACCGCGAGATCGCAGCCGGGCGGATGGGTCAGGAGATCAGCCTTTCACGCCTGGTGGATATCTTTTTTGAACTGAAAGAACAGGGAGCAGAAAATATTAATCTGGTGACACCGAGCCATTATGCTGACAAGATCATTCAGGCGATCCGGATGGCAAAAGAGAGAGGATTTGACCTTCCGTTTGTCTATAACTGCGGCGGATATGAAAAAGTGAAAATCTTAAAACAGTTAGATGGACTGATCGATATTTATCTTACAGACTTCAAATACATGTCAGCGGAAAGTGCTATGCGTTATTCCAGTGCGAAAGATTATCCGAAGGTTGCAAAGGCGGCTCTTGACGAGATGATGCACCAGCAGCCACAGACAATTTACGATGGACATGGCATGCTGAAACGTGGTGTACTGGTTCGCCATCTGCTTCTGCCGTCGCACCGCAAAGAGGCAGAACAGGTAGTAAGATATGTCTACGGTACTTATAAAAATCGGGCGGCACTTAGCCTGATGTGCCAGTATACACCGCTGGAAGATCTGGATGCTTACCCGGAACTGAAACGCAGGGTGACAAAGAGAGAGTACGAAAAACTGCTGGATTTTGCTGTTGAACTTGGCGTGGAGAATGGCTATATGCAGGAAATGGAAAGTGCCAGAAAATCCTATATCCCGCCATTTGATGGAAAAGGGGTAGTTATGCAGTAAATTGTTTTTCTATGCATCAAATCCGTTGACATAAAAGGGAATCAGTGATAAACTCAGACACAGAGCATTATAAAACAGGAGGATTAGAAATTATGAAAAAATTGATTGCAGCAGTGCTGGTTGGAACAATGGTATTGTCCATGGCAGGATGCGGAAGTAAAAAAGCAGAAACAACAGGAAGCGAAGCTTCTTCTGATGCAGCGGCAGGCGGCACACTGGTTATGGCTACCAATGCGGAGTTCCCGCCGTATGAATATTATGAAGGAGATAATGTGGTAGGAATCGATGCAGATATTGCAGCGGCTGTAGCAGACAAACTGGGAATGGAGCTGAAGATCGAGGATATGGCATTTGATTCCATCATTCCAGCAGTAACATCCGGTAAAGCAGATATCGGCCTGGCTGGTATGACGGTTACAGAAGACCGTCTGGAGAATGTCGATTTCTCAGATACTTATGCACATGCAACACAGGTTGTTATCGTAAAAGAGGACAGCAATATTGCAAGCCCGGATGATCTGGAAGGCAAAAAGATTGGTGTACAGCTTGGTACAACCGGTGATATTTATGCAGGTGATATCAAAGATGCAACGGTAGAGCGTTACAACAAAGGTTTTGAGGCAGTACAGGCACTTTCCCAGGGCAAAATTGATGCAGTTGTTATCGACGGAGAGCCGGCAAAAGTATTTGTAAAAGAAAACGAAGGTCTGAAGATGCTGGATGAGGCATTTACAGAAGAAGATTACGCGATCGCAGTAGCAAAAGGAAATGATGAACTGCTGGATAAGATCAATACCGCACTCGGCGAACTGAAAGATTCCGGTGAACTGGATAAGATCGTTGACAAATATATCACAGCGGAATAAAAGAAAGTGACAGAGGAATGCCATGTCAAGACAATTATACTTAAATTTTATTAAAGATAACAGATGGAAATACATCGTGAACGGTCTGGGAACGACCTTGCAGATTACTTTTTTTGCAGTCATTCTCGGCATCGCTCTCGGATTTCTGGTCGCAGTCATTCGTTCTACTTATGACAAGACGGGAAAAGGAAAAATATTAAATTTTCTGGCAAAAGTATATCTTACCGTGATACGAGGAACACCGGTACTGGTACAGCTCCTGATCATTTACTTTGTCGTATTTGCAAGTGTGGACATCAATAAAATCATCGTTGCAGTCATGGCATTCGGTATCAACTCCGGCGCATATGTGGCAGAGATTATTCGAAGCGGTATCATGTCGATTGATGACGGACAGTTCGAGGCAGGGCGAAGCCTTGGCTTTAACTACACGCAGACCATGATCTATATTATCCTGCCGCAGGCACTGAAAAATGTACTTCCGGCACTGGCAAATGAATTTATTGTACTTTTAAAAGAAACTTCCGTATCCGGATACATAGCCATTCAGGATCTGACGAAAGGTGGAGACATCATTCGAAGCCAGACATACAATGCCCTGTTCCCGCTTCTTATGGTGGCAGCGATCTATCTGATCATGGTGCTTTTCTTTGAAAAGCTGGTATCCATCTTAGAGAGGAGGCTGCGTAACAGTGAGCGCTGAGAAAAAAGAGACCCTGATCCAGGTAGAGAATCTGACAAAAACGTTCGGCGGAAGTGTACATGCACTGAACGGTGTCAGCACCGATATCAAAAAAGGCGAGGTTGTCTGTGTGATCGGGCCTTCCGGTTCCGGTAAAAGTACTTTCCTTCGCTGCCTGAACCGTCTGGAAGATCCGACCGACGGACGCATTATTTTTGCAGGGGAAGATCTGATGAATCCGAAGACGGACATTGATATGCACCGTCAGAAAATGGGAATGGTATTTCAGCATTTTAATCTGTTCCCGCATATGTCGATCTTAAGAAACATGACGATCGCTCCGATGAAGCTGCAAAAACGCGGCAAAGAAGAAGCAGAAGGCCAGGCCATGAAGCTTTTGGAGCGTGTAGGTCTTGCTGACCGTGCAAATGCATATCCAAGCCAGCTTTCCGGTGGGCAGAAGCAGCGAATCGCTATCGTGCGTGCACTGTGTATGAATCCGGAGGTCATGCTTTTTGATGAGCCGACTTCAGCACTTGACCCGGAGATGGTCGGAGAAGTATTAAATGTTATGCGGGATCTTGCAAAAGAACATATGACCATGGTCGTTGTTACCCATGAGATGGGATTTGCAAGAGAAGTTTCTGACCGTGTAATCTTTATGGCGGAAGGAAAGATCGTAGAAGAAGGAACGCCGGAAGAAATTTTTACGGCACCAAAGACAGAGAGGCTGCAGACTTTCTTAAGCAAAGTTCTTTGAAAAAATATTATTGGAATATAGAAAACGGCATGGGTGTCAGAAAAGATCCGGTGCCGTTTTTTTATGCAAAGAGATGGAAGTTTGTGCGAAAAGAAAAGCTTGCATATTGACGATGTACAGCTATAATAGAAGAAGATGCCGAAGGCATCCATAAAAAACAGTAAAGTGGTGGATAAAATTGAACTATACAGAAGCAGTAGATTATATACTTAACGTACCGAAGTTTACAACAAAAAACAAACCGGAGCACACGGCAGAGCTTTTAAAGAGACTGGGACATCCGGACCGAGGCATGAAGGTGATCCATGTTGCAGGAACTAACGGAAAAGGTTCCGTCTGTGCGTTTCTTTCCGAGATGCTGACACTGGCAGGTAAAAAGACTGCTCTTTTTACATCTCCGCACCTGGTTCGAATCAACGAGCGTTTCCAGATCAACAACGTGCCGATCAGCGATGGGCTTTTTCTGGAATCCTATCAGGAAGTGCAGAAAGCGATTGACAGTATGGTAAAAGACGGACTTCCGCACGCAACTTATTTTGAGCTGCTCTATGCAGTTGCCATGGTTGCTTTTCAGAGAGAAAAAGCAGAGTATGCAGTTCTGGAGACCGGACTTGGCGGCAGACTTGATGCGACCAATACCATTGAACATCCGATCGCAACGGTTATCACTTCGATCAGCCTGGATCACACGGAGATTCTTGGTGATACGATCGAAAAGATTGCCGCTGAGAAGGCAGGGATCATCAAAGAAGGGGTTCCGGTGATCTATGACGGCAGAAATGAAAAAGCAGAAAAAGTCATACGGAAAAGGGCAGAAGAGCTTCAGGCACCGGCTTTTGCGCTGAAAGAAGAAATGTATGAAATTTTGGGAAACACGGACAAAAGTATTGATTTTTGCCTGAATTGTGGGTATTATGAACATGCCAAAGTGACCGCACCTTACCTTGCACCATATCAGGTTGTGAACAGTTCTCTGGCACTGCTTGCTATGGATGTGATTGACCGGGAGCAAAAGATCTCCAGGGAGCTCCGTATCCGGGCGATCCGCGAGACGAAGTGGCAGGGACGTATGGAGACGGTACTGCCGGGAGTGATCGTTGATGGGGCACACAATGCAGATGGTATTGCACAGTTCGTAAAAACTGTTCAGAGTGTACAGGACCGTTATCGGATCGTACTGCTGTTTTCTGCTGTAGCAGAAAAGAATTATGAAGAGATGATCCACACAATCTGCAGCCAGATGACACCGGCTGTGGTGGTAGTTACTGAGATCAAAGGAGACCGTATTGTTCCGGCAGGGGAACTTTCCAGAGTATTTGCAAAATACACGGATGCCAGGATCGTGACAGAGCCGGATATTGCAAAAGCCTTTACAAAGGCACGTGAACTTCGGCAGAATGGGCTTTTGTTCTGTGCGGGATCTTTATATCTGGTAGGAGAGATAAAAGAAATCCTTGAAAAAACACGGATGTAAGATAAAGGAGCATATATATGATTAATTACGAAGAAGAATTAAAAAAGTTTCATTCCAGTCTGGATGTCAATGAGGCAGAGGATGCGATCTATAATCGCGATCTGACAGACATTACAGATATTTTGAAAGAACTTATGAAGGATGAAAAGAAAAAAAGAAGATAAGGGGATAGCATGAATTGTATTTACTGCGGAACTCCACTGTCCGATATTGATTACTGTACCGGATGCGGAGCGGACATTACGATCCTGAAGCGCGTGGCACGTATTTCCAACCTGCTTTACAATGAAGGGCTGGATAAGGCACGCGTCAGGGATCTTTCAGGGGCGATCAAGTCTCTGAAAAGAAGCCTTGAGTTTAATAAAGAAAACAAAGATGCAAGAAATCTTCTGGGACTGGTTTATTTTGAATCCGGTGAAGTGGTTTCCGCACTCACAGAGTGGGTGATCAGCAAGAATATGAATCCGGATGACAATCTGGCAGAATATTACATAGATAAACTGCAGTCAAACAAAAATAAGCTGGATACGATCAACCAGACGATTCGAAAGTACAACCAGGCACTTGTTTACTGCCGTGAAGATAATGACGATATGGCAGTGATACAGTTGAAAAAGGTACTTTCTCAGAATCCAAAACTGATAAAGGCATACCATCTGCTGGCACTTCTTTATCTGAAGCGCCAGGAATATGAAAAGGCAAGAAAACTGCTCAAAAAGGCGGCTTTTATTGACACGAATAATACAACAACACTGCGTTATCTGCAGGAAGTAGAGCTGGCAACCGGTATCAGTACCAGTCTGGATATGAAGAGAAAGAAAAAATACGCAAAAGAGAAAGTGGACCGTTTAAGAGGAACTGTGACTTATATGAACGGGAATGAAATGATCATTCAGCCGACTACGTTTCGTGACAGTTCTGCAGTTGCGACTTTTATCAACATTTTTCTTGGCATCATCCTCGGGGCGGCCGTTGTCTGGTTTCTGGCAGTTCCGGCGACCAGACAGAGCATTTATGAAAAAGCGAATGTGCAGGTGACAGATGCCAATGCACAGATGGCAGCACAGGTGTCCAAAGTACAGGGATTGCAGGAAGAAATCGATGGTTATCAGAGCAAGGTAGATGCAGCAAACCAGGCGAAAGATGAGGCTGATAAGAAAGCGGATTCCTACGATGAGATTCTTCAGGCAGCCAACTATTATCTGGCAAATGATATGACCAAAGCGGCAGATGCGTTCAATCAGATCGAAGAGAACAGTATGACCGGAAAGGGAAAAGAGCTGTATACTACATTGAAAACAGCACTGGCGGATTATGTTTTTACGGAAGCTTATAATGCCGGAGCAGCGGCGTTTGCACAGGGTGATTATAAGACAGCAATTACGCAGTTGAAAAAAGCGACAGAAGCCAAAACGGATGATTTTAACGCCTGGTATTATCTTGCTTTTTCCTATCGAAACAACAACGAGACGAAAAAAGCAAATAAGATTCTCCAGCAGATCATCCAGAAATTTCCGACGCAGGCGGCATCTTATAATATTTCCAGTTATATCACGAGTGATACTTCTGCGGATAACAACAATACGGCAGCAGGCACCGGGGCAGAAGATATAACCGGAAATGTTACGGGTACGGATGTGACCGACAATGATACGACAGCCGCAGATACGGCAGGTGACGCGACAGGCAGTTATCCGGATACAACGGGCGGAGATGCCGGGGATGGTAATGTAGACATCAACAATATGTTTGGAATAGAATAAAGAACAGCATACAAAAGAGAAGCAATACTGGTTTTGAACCGGAAGGCTTCTCTTTTTTTGTTACAGTGAGCGCATAAGGGGGCAGGAATATGCAGGGTTATCTGGAAATGAGAGGCAGTGATATGATCATTTTTGTGCCGGAAGAGCTGGATCATCACAGTGCGGAAAAAATACGCAGGGCTTCCGATGCTATGATGCAAAGCAGAAGGGTGAAAAATGTGATTTTTGATTTTCGGGAAACGGTTTTCATGGACAGCGCCGGTATTGGAATGATCATGGGACGCTATAAGCTGATGCAGGCGCTCGGAGGTCATGTGACGGCTGTCCATGTAAGCAAGAGAGTAAGGAAAATACTGGTTTTATCCGGAATCTATAAAATTGTCGGAATCTGTGAAGAGGCAGTGCCGGCATCAGAAACATCACATGGGAGGAACCGATATGGCGTATGAAAATGAAATGAAGATTGAGTTTGACAGCAGATCCTGTAACGAAGGATTTATACGCGTGGCAGTATCCGCGTTTCTGACACAGCTCAATCCGACACTTGAAGAAGTGGCAGACGTAAAAACAGCAGTGTCAGAAGCAGTTACAAATTGTATTGTACATGCCTATGAGGGAAAAAAGGAAAAAATACTGGTTTCCTGTCATATCGAGGGACATGCACTGTATCTGGAAATAAAAGATCACGGATGCGGCATACCGGATATAAAAAAAGCAATGGAACCATTGTTTACGACAAAACCGGATGAGGAGCGATCCGGTATGGGCTTTGCTTTTATGGAGGCTTTTATGGATGATGTGCGCGTAGAATCAGAACCGGGACATGGAACGACCGTTTTCATGCGAAAGGAGATCGGATGGAGCAGACCCTTGCATTGATCGAACAGTCTCACGAAGGGGACAAAGATGCAAGGGATACACTGGTGGAAAAAAATATGGGACTGGTATATACGGTAGCAAGACGTTTTTGCGGACGCGGATGTGAGATGGAAGATCTGATACAGATAGGAAGTATTGGACTGATCAAAGCAATAGACAAATTTGATCCCTGTTTTGAAGTGAAGTTTTCGACCTATGCAGTGCCGATGATTACGGGAGAAATTAAACGGTTCCTGCGCGATGACGGCCTGATCAAAGTCAGCCGTTCTTTAAAAGAGACGGCGGTTAAAGTCTGCATGGCACGGGAAAAACTGGAAAAACATTACGGAAGGGAACCGACACTGGAAGAAGTTTCCATGGAAGTGGGAGTGGCAAGAGAAGACATTGTGATGGCAATGGAATCTGTGACAGAGATAGAGTCCCTTCATAAACCTGTTTATCAGGGGGATGGAAATGCGATCTCACTGATGGATGGAATCAAAGAAGAAAAGGATGAGGGTGAAGAACTTTTGAATCATATGTTTCTGAATACACTGCTTGGAACACTTGAAGAAAAAGAACGAAGACTGCTGCATTTTCGCTATTTTGAAGAAATGACGCAGGTTCAGGTAGCAGAGAAAATGAAAATGACACAGGTTCAGGTTTCGCGTCTCGAAAAGAAAATACTTGAGAAATTAAGAGAAAAAGTATAAGAGTTTCGGATAAAAAAGAAGAAAGAAGGGATACTAAAGAAAAACAGAACAGTCGGAGGTGACGCTCATATGAAACAGGCGGGCGGTGAGACATTATATCTGAAGGTAGAGCGGAATGTGCAGGTACACGATGCAAAAGTCACGATCGGAGATCTTGCGCAGATTCTCTGTACGGATAAAGCTACGGAAAACCGGATCAAAACGATCAAAGTCCCTCAGGCAACCAATGGAAAACCGGGACGGCATGCCATGTCCGTTATGGAGCTTATCGATCTGATCCAGAAAGAAGTACAGGGGATCGAGATCAATAACATCGGAGAATATGACTTTATCGTTACTTATGAAAACCCGAAACATGCCACAAAAGCACTTGGTTATGCAAAGACAGCTTTTGTGGCAATATTGTCTTTTTTTGGAGCAGCATTTGCGATCATGACATTTAATAATGATGTGGACATACCAAAACTGTTCGCACAGCTTTATCAGCAGTTTACCGGAATGGAATCGGATGGTTTTACCGTATTGGAGCTGTCCTATTCCCTGGGTCTTGGTACCGGTATTCTGCTCTTTTTTAACCATTTCTGCGGCAGGAAAATAACAGCAGATCCCACTCCATTAGAGGTGGAGATGCGGACGTACGAGGATGAAATCAATACTACGCTGATCGAGAGAAGCAGCCGTGATCCGAAGAAGCAGAAGAAAAAGCAGAGGGCAGGAGGGTGAGAGATGGCAGAACAGATAGGAGCGGCAGTCATCGGGTTATCGGGAGGTCTTGTGATCGCCGGAGGCGTGATCGCACTGATGGTCGGTCTTGGGATCATTACCCGTTTTGCAGGGATCACACGCACGGCAGGTCAGGTTAAAAAATATGAGAGTGCTATTTTCTTCGGTGCACTTTTCGGAAATATACTTACGGTATATCAGACGGAAGTGCCGCTTGGCACAGCGGGTCTGGCAGTCATGGGGATTTTCTCCGGTATTTTTGTAGGTGGATGGATTCTGGCACTTGCGGAAATTGTCAATATTTTTCCGATTTTTGCAAGAAGAATCGGGATCACAAAAGGCTGTAGCTTGATCGTGATCGCAATCGCAGCCGGAAAAACCGTCGGAAGTCTGTATCATTTTTATATGCGCTGGGGGATATAAAACAACGTTTGGATGGAAAGTGAAAGGATAGGAAAGACCACATGAAAGATGTTTTAAAAGAGCAGAGAAATCAGAAATATAACGATTATGTAAAGCAGGTAACACCGACACACAGCCTGCCTTTGAACATGCTGAAAGCCTTTGTGACCGGCGGTGCAATCTGTGCGGTCGGACAGGGAATCCTGGATTACGGACAGCAGGCCGGGCTGGAAAAGGATATTGCGGCAAGCTGGTGTTCCCTGATTCTTGTACTTGTAAGCGTGATCCTGACCGCCTGCAATATTTATCCACGACTGGCGAAATTTGGCGGTGCCGGTACTCTCGTGCCAATCACCGGTTTTGCCAATTCGGTTGCCGCCCCGGCGATTGAATTTCAGAAAGAAGGGCAGGTATTCGGGATCGGATGTAAGATCTTTGCCATTGCCGGTCCGGTGATTCTGTATGGAATCTTTTCAAGCTGGGTACTGGGACTGATCTACTGGATCTATAAAATCGCGGTAAAATAAAAATGTGCCCTGGCACATTCTTGCGCCTGCGGCGGTCGCTTGCGACATCTGCCTTATACGCTGCAGTGCGCATCCCCGCGGAGCGTTTTTTTACTTTACAGGAAAGTGATTTCCTGTAAAATAAAAAAGTCCTGAAACTCAGGACTTTTTTCATGCCGGTGGCCGGACTCGAACCGGCACGGCTGTTAAACCGCTTGATTTTGAGTCAAGTGCGTCTGCCAATTCCGCCACACCGGCATACTCTCAAAACCGTTATTTATTTTAGCACAGATTTTATGATATTGCAAGCTGTTTTTTCCTTTTTCATTGCGGGAAAAGGAATTTCAATGCAGTGAACCGTAACAAAGACAGCCGCATATTCTAGTAAGAAAGAAAAACAGAGGAGTTTTGAGATGGCGACCATAGTAATTGATGCAGGACATGGCGGAAGTGATCCGGGTGCTGTCTTTGAAGGGCGGCAGGAGAAGGACGATACACTCCGCCTGGCACTCGCAGTGGGGAAAATCCTGGAAGAAAACGGACAGAATGTAATTTATACAAGAACTACGGATATCTATCAGACACCGTTTCAGAAAGCTACGATCGCAAATGAAGCAGGTGCCGATTTTTTTGTTTCCATACATCGAAATTCCAGTCCGGTTGCAGGACAGTATTCCGGTGTGGAGACTCTGGTATATGAAAGAAGCGGAATCAAGGGGGAGATGGCTGAAAATATTAATCGTGAGCTTGCAGAAGCTGGCTTTAAAAATCTTGGGGTGAAAGAAAGACCGGGGCTTGTTGTCCTGAGACGGACCAAAATGCCGGCTGTGCTTGTGGAAGCCGGATTTATCAACAACGGAGAAGATAACCGTGTTTTCGATGAGAATTTTGAAGAAGTGGCACAGGCGATCGCAGATGGAATCCTGAAGACGATTTATACACAGGAAGTAGGAGCTTACGAATACGAAAAAGAGGGAGAGAAGGCGGACCGTTACCGTATCCAGACAGGATATTTTACGCTGGAAGAAAATGCAAGAGCTCTGCAGGCACAGATGATGCTGATGGGATACCAGGCAGAGATCCTGAAGGAGCAGGGAGCTTTTCGTGTTGTGACTGGAGATTTTGAAAATCTGGACAATGCGGCGAAAATGGAACAGGCGTTGCGTGAGCATAATTTCAATACGTATATCATTACACAATAAAAGGAAATACTTTACATGCCAGGCGGGCTGCGGTATACTAAAGGACAGGTAATTCAATGAACAATCATACTGGAGATCATTTTATGGTATGTGTATATGAGGGTGGCATACTTGCCTGCCCTCTGTACACAGGCATCTGTGCTATGGAAAATCTGGCACAACGGTGCTCGTTTCGAATGATATGGATGACGGAGTATAGATGATGGAGAAAAAGAAAAAATGGATCAGGTACAGCCTGCTGGCCGCAGCGATGGTTCTGGCAGGGATTTATATTGGAGGACTGCTGTATTTTCATGGAAAATTTCTTGCAAATACAGATATCAATGGGATAGATGTATCCGGCAGGAATGTCACAGAAGCAGAACAGCAGATCAGAGAACAGGTCGAAGACTATAAGATTACATTAAAAGAGCGTAAGAAAAAGAGTGAGACCATACTGGCATCGGATATTGGATACCATTATGTTTCTAATGGGGAAGTGTTAAAATGCCAGAAGTCGCAGATGTATGCCCTGTGGTTTGTGAATTATTTCAAACCAACAACCTACGAATTTGAAGCAGCAGTGCAGTTTGAAGACTCTCTGCTTGAAAAAAAGGCAGATACGTTAAACTGCCTGTCGGCATCGGCAGAAGAGCCGGAAGATGCAAAGATGGTGTTTCGTGATACCAAATTTGTGATACAGAAAGAAAAACAGGGCGCAAAGGTCAGAAAGAAGAAATTTCTCCGGCTGCTCTCCCAGGCGATCTTAAACAGGGATGGCATGTTTGACCTGGACAAAGAAGACTGTTATGTAAAACCAAAGAGGACGGGTGATGATCCGGCTCTTACGAAACTGGTATCGGACATGAACCATTATGCGGATATTGAGATCACATACTGTTTTGGAGACCAGAGGGAAGTCCTGGATGGAAGGATCGTCAAAGACTGGCTGACTTATGACAAAGACGGAAAAGTTACAGTCAAGGACGGTGCCATAAAGAATTATATTGCAGAACTTGCAGAAAAATATGACACTTATGACAAACCGCGCAAATTTAAGACAAGCGATGGAAGCTATGTTACCGTAGAAGGCGGAAATTATGGATGGAAACTGGATCAGGGAGAAGAGGCAGAAGAACTTACAAAACGGATGGAAGAAGAGCCGCATATGGAACGCACCCCTGTTTTTGCACAGACAGCGGAAAGCTGGGATAATGGTGACATGGGTGACAGCTATGTGGAAGTCGATCTGACAAAACAGCATCTCTGGATGTACAAAGAAGGAAAGCTGGTCATCGAAACAGACTTTGTATCCGGAAAGATGACAAGAGACCGAAGGACACCGCCTGGAGTCTATAAACTATATTATAAAAAATCACCGGCAGTACTTCGAAGCAACAAACCAGGTGACAGTTATGAAAGTCCGGTCACGTTCTGGATGCCGTTTAATGGAGGTATTGGTTTTCACGATGCCAGTTGGAGAGGCAGTTTCGGAGGAGAAATTTTCTGGAACAGCGGCTCGCATGGCTGTATTAACCTGCCTTATAAGGCGGCAAAAACGATTTATGAAAATATTGAAAAAGGTTATCTCGTCATCTGCTTTTATCGCAATGGGGAGTATAAGTAATGCAGGAGGACAACATGCTGGAACAGATCGTACAACCATTGCTTGACTGGTTTGATCAGAATGCACGTATCCTGCCCTGGAGAGAGAAACCGGAGCCATATCGTGTATGGGTTTCTGAGATCATGCTCCAGCAGACGCGTGTGGAAGCGGTAAAACCGTTTTTTGAACGCTTTACAGAGGCACTTCCGGATGTAAAGGCACTTGCAGACTGCCCGGAGGACAGTCTTTTGAAACTCTGGGAAGGACTTGGCTACTATAACCGTGTCCGCAATATGCAGAAAGCAGCACAGTATATGACAGAATTATACGATGCCAGGATGCCGGCGGATTATGACAAGCTGCTGGCATTGCCCGGCATCGGTCCTTATACGGCAGGAGCGGTGGCCTCCATCGCCTTTGAGATCCCGGTTCCGGCAGTAGATGGAAATGTTCTGCGTGTGATCACCAGGATTACGGAGAATGATGGTGATATTTTAAAACAGTCCGTCAAACATCAGGTAGAGATGGAACTTTTAAAGATCATGCCCGAAGGAAAATCAGGTGCTTTTAATCAGTCGCTGATGGAACTGGGGGCGACTGTATGTGTACCAAACGGAGCACCGAAATGTGAGGCCTGTCCGGTGGCAGACTTATGTCTGGCCCATCAAAATGGCAAAGAAATGGATTATCCAAAAAAGACACAGAAAAAATCGCGTAAAATAGAAAAAAAGACAGTTCTGGTGATCCGGGACGGAAACAGGGCTGCCATTCGCAAACGCCCTGCAAAAGGGCTTCTGGCAGGTTTGTATGAGCTTCCGAATCTTCCAGGATGGCTAAGTTCTGATGAAGTTCTGGCCTGGCTGAAAAAAGAAGGACTCTCGCCGGTCCGCATTCAGGAATTATCAGATGCAAAACATATTTTCAGCCATATCGAATGGCATATGAAAGGATATGTGATTCTGACAGAAGAACTGGAAAATGCTTCCGGAACGGACATGCTTTTTGTCGAACCCCAAAAGACAGAAGAAGAGTATCCAATTCCGGCAGCTTTTGCAGCCTATACGGGATATCTTCAGATCAGACTTGGTCAGGAAAAATACGACGAAAAATAAAAGGAAAAAGTATGGAGGAAAAAACGTGAAAATATTATCAATCGCAATTCCATGTTATAATTCTGCAGCTTATATGCGAAGATGCATTGATTCCCTGCTTCCGGGGGGCGAAGATGTAGAGATTTTGATCGTGGACGATGGTTCCACAAAGGACAACACGGCGGAGATCGCTGATGAGTACGAGAAAAAGTACCCGGGGATCGTAAAGGCGATCCATCAGGAGAACGGCGGACATGGAGAGGCAGTCAATGCCGGACTGCGCAATGCGACCGGAGTATACTATAAAGTGGTGGACAGCGATGACTGGGTAGATGTGGATGTTTATCTCGATATTATCAAAACTTTAAAAGAACTGGTGGCAGGTCCGCAGACCGTTGATATGTTCATCAGCAATTTTGTCTACGACAAGGCAGGTGCGAAGCGCAAAAAAGTGATGCGGTACAAGGCATTTCCTGAAAATGAAGTATTCCAGTGGGACCATGCGAGAAAACTGCACATCGGACGCTATATCCTGATGCATTCCGTCATTTACCGTACGATGCTGCTTCGGGAATGTAATCTGGAGCTTCCGAAACATACGTTTTACGTGGACAACCTGTTTATATTCCAGCCGCTTCCATATGTAAAAAATCTGTATTATAAAAATGTAAATTTCTATCATTATTTTATAGGCAGAGATGACCAGTCCGTGAATGAAAAAGTAATGATCTCGCGGATTGACCAGCAGATCCGCGTCAATAAGATCATGATTGATACCATGGTGGAGAACAAGATTGCGGATAAACGGATACGTCAGTACATGACCAGTTACCTCGACATTATCACAACCGTTACTTCCGTTATGCTGATCCGTTCCGGCACAGAAGAAAACCTGGAAAAGAAAAAAGAGCTGTGGCAGTATCTCAAATCAAAAGATACCGGTCTTTACCTGAAACTGCGTCACGGACTGTTCGGACGTACGATGAATCTTCCTGGAAAAGGCGGAAGGAAACTTTCTGTGGCAGCATATAAGATCTCACAGAAATTCTATGGATTTAACTGATTCAAAAGTATAGCGTTGTAATTTTATTCAATTTATGATAAGATTTTCACAGTCGAAAAAATGGATATTTTAGGAGGATAACATGGGAGAGGAAACCGTTTCCAAAAATTTTATTGAACAGATTATAGAGAAAGATCTGGCAGAGGGCAAATACGATACGATCTGCACCCGCTTTCCGCCGGAACCAAATGGCTACCTGCATATCGGACATGCCAAATCCATTCTGTTAAACTACGGACTGGCACAGAAATATCACGGCAAGTTCAATATGCGTTTTGATGATACGAACCCGACAAAGGAGAGAGTCGAGTTTGTAGAATCTATCAAAAAAGACATTAAATGGCTTGGCGCGGACTGGGAGGACAGACTGTTTTTTGCATCTGATTATTTTGAACAGATGTATGAAGCAGCTGTGAAACTGATCAAAAAGGGGAAAGCTTACGTCTGTGACCTGACACCGGAGCAGATCCGTGAGTACCGTGGCACATTGACAGAGCCTGGTAAAGAAAGTCCATACCGTAACCGCAGCATTGAAGAAAACCTGGAACTGTTTGAGGCAATGAAAGACGGTAAATATGCGGACGGCGAAAAAGTCCTGCGTGCAAAGATCGATATGGCATCTCCGAACATCAACATGCGTGATCCGATCATTTACCGTGTGGCACATATGACACATCACAATACCGGAGATAAATGGTGTATCTATCCAATGTACGATTTTGCTCATCCGATCGAAGATGCGATCGAAGGAGTAACACATTCTATCTGTACACTGGAGTTTGAAGATCATCGTCCACTCTATGACTGGGTAGTGCGTGAACTGGAGTATCCGCATCCGCCAAAACAGATCGAGTTCGCAAAACTGTATCTGACCAACGTCGTTACCGGAAAGCGTTACATCAAAAAACTGGTAGAAGAAGGTATTGTAGATGGCTGGGATGATCCGCGTCTGGTATCGATCGCAGCATTGCGCAGAAGAGGCTTTACACCGGAATCCATTAAGATGTTTGTAGATCTGTGCGGAGTCAGCAAAGCACAAAGCTCTGTAGATTATGCGATGCTGGAGTACTGTATTCGTGAGGATCTGAAGCTGAAACGTCCGCGTATGATGGCAGTCCTTGATCCGGTCAAACTGATCATTGACAACTATCCGGAAGATCAGATTGAGTATCTGGATGCCGACAACAACCTGGAGAACGAAGCACTTGGCAAACGTCAGGTTCCGTTCGGACGCGAACTGTATATTGACCGTGAAGATTTCATGGAAAATCCGCCAAAAAAATATTTCCGTCTCTTCCCTGGCAATGAAGTGCGTCTGATGAATGCTTATTTCGTAAAATGCACAGGATTCGAAAAAGATGAGAACGGAAACGTGACCGAGATCCACTGCACTTACGATCCGGAAACCAAATGCGGAACCGGATTTACCGGACGTAAAGTAAAGGGAACCATCCACTGGGTAGCAGCAAAGACTGCCAAAAAGGTGACAGTACGTCTCTATGAAAACATCATCGATGAAGAAAAAGGTGTATACAATGAAGACGGCAGCCTGAACCTGAATCCGAATTCACTGACTGTCAAAGAATGTTTCGTAGAACCTGCACTTGCAGAAGCAAAACCATACGAAAGCTTCCAGTTTGTACGTCAGGGATATTTCTGCGCAGATGCCAGAGATTCTAAAGAAGGTGCACCGGTATTTAACCGTATCGTGGCACTGAAAAGTTCTTTCAGACTGCCGAAACAGCAGTAAATAAATGCAGACAAAAAGAGTACGCAAATTATAACAGTAAAGTCATAATCTGCGTACTCTTTCCGTTTGCAAATATTTAAAATCTGGATTTAAACTTCCGGTGTCTCTTCATCAGCGTTTTCTTCGGTGACACTTTTTTCTTCAACAGCAGGTTCTTCCGCTTCTGATGGGATTTCTTCTGTTGCAGTTTCAGGATCTTCCGATGCTGCTTCAAAGACAGCTTCTGTTGTTTCCGTTACATTTTCTTCGGCTTCTTCCGGCGCAGAAGAAGATGGGATCGTAACATACTCACGGGAATCGGCAGCATCTTCACCATCTAAATCTTCCAGATCATCATCTTCGAAGTCATCCTCGAAATCTTCGAAATCATCCTCCCAGTTTTCTTTTTCTTTTTTATGTTTCTTTAAATATGCAAGTCCTGCACCTGCAGCAACTCCGAGCAGTGCGGCACCTACCAGCCATTTGCTGTATTTTTTTGACATAATGTAACTCCTTTCTCCTGTTTCGCAGTCATGACAGAAGGAAAGCGGACACCAGGAGCTTTTATGTGACTCTCCTGGGAACGCAGACTGCTTTCAATTTACTATGATTATATAGAGTATTGTAATACTTTTCTCTGAAAAAGAAAAGGGTTTTATTTAAAAATTACCTGAACCAGAAACATGTAAAGCAAGGTTCCGCCGCCTACGGAAAGAAGCGTATTTTTCTTCCGGCAGTGAAGCAGAACAATAGCAGCACCGGCAATCAGTTCCGGCAGTCCAAACGGTGACTGGAGCGGGGAAATATTTTTAAAGCAGTATACCACCAGCATACCAATGATGGCATAAGGAAGTACTTTTCCAAGGTACCTGATATAGGCAGGTGTCTTTGATCTGCCGGAAAATAAAAGGAAAGGAAGCCCGCGTACAAAGAACGTCAGGAATGTCATGATCGCGATCATGGCAATCGCCTGTGAATCCGGGATACTACGCATGGGAATCATCTCCTTTCTGTTCTTCCCTTTCCATATGCTTTTCCAGTGGCTTGCGAAGCAGTGTCAGGATTGTAAGGATCGAAAGCATAGCTGGAATGATAAAGCGGTCCGGACCGAAAAGAAGCAGACAGATCACGGAACAGAGCACACCGGTCACTGCCGGGATATGATTTTTGCTGTTCATCCACTGATCGGTAAAGATTACAATAAACAATGCTGTCATTACAAAGTCCACACCTTTTGTGTTGAAACTGACAAGAGAACCAAAAAGTGCACCAAAGGTACAGCCGATGATCCAGTAAAAGTGATCCAGCATGGAAATAAACAGATAAAACCACCCCTTGTCTACATCATCCGGAACGGGTGTCGTAGCAATCAGAGAATACGTCTCATCGGTCAGCTCATGGATCAGCAGAAGCTTTTTCTTCCCGGTATTTTTGTATTTGTCAATGATCGAAAGACCGTAGAAAAGGTGGCGGACCTGGATCATAAGTGTCATGATCGCGGTAGAGATCAGGCTTGCACCGCTTGCGAGCAGATCAATTGCCACATACTGCATCGAGCCGGCATAAATAAAGATGGACATAAAGAAAGCCCAGATAAAGGAATATCCGTTGCTCTCAAGCAATATGCCAAACCCCATGCCAAGAAAGAGATAGCCCGCCATGACCGGAAGTGTGTGAGGAAAGGCAGACTTAAATGCTTTGCGTTTCATTTTTCATTTCCTCCTTGAAATGTATCGGTAATTAGTATAGCATGATGAGTGAAACATGTCAAAATACAGGAGAAAAAAGCATGAAATATTATGATGCAGTAACGGATTTTATATTTGCGGAACAAAAACCGGAAAAAGCGGATGCGATTTTTATTCCGGGCGGATTATATGGTGAGATTGCACAGCATGCGGCCAGGCTTTACCTTCAGGGGTTTGCTCCCGTCATTGTACCTTCCGGAAAGTACAGCATTGTGGAAGGGAAATTTACTGAGGTACAGTCGCCGCAGGAATACAGGGGCAGATCGTTTGGGACAGAGAGTGATTTTCTGACACAGATTCTCCTGGATGAAGGGGTAAACAGAAACGATATCCTGCCGGAAAAAGAAGCAACCTACACCTATCAGAATGCATTATTTACAAAAGACCTTCTGGAAAGAAAAGGACTGCATTTTGAAAAAGTAATCCTGTCATGCCAGGCATATCATGCCAGAAGATGTCTGATGTATTACCAATTTGTTTTTCCGGAAACCGAATTTATCGTTTCTCCTTCTGTTACAAGAGGTATTTCAAGAGAAAACTGGTATCAGAGCGAATACGGTATCCGCCTGGTACTCAAAGAAGTAGAGCACTGCGGCAGCCAATTTGTGGATATGATGTGCAGACAGTGGGACAACGACTTGTAAAATGGACTTGATTGACGGAAATCCAGTTTCGTGTTATTCTGTAGCAGCAGAAAAATGTTTGCAAAAGAGGAGTGATCTTTTATGATAAAAGCAGCAATTTTTGACCTTGACGGTACGGTCGGAGATACCGTGGAATCCATTGCTTACAGCGGCAACCGTGCCCTTAAGGATATCGGATATCATGCATTTCCGGTGGAAAATTATAAATATTATGCCGGCGATGGCGTAGATGAACTGGTTCGCCGTACCCTGCGGGACTCCGGAGATACGAACTGCAGTCAGTTTGAACAGATGAGAACCATCTACAAAGCATATTTTGCAAAAGACTGTATGTACCATGTGAAGCCGTTTCCGGGCATCTGTGAAATGCTCTCAGAGCTGAAAAAAAGAGGCATACGGATCGCTGTACTGTCAAATAAACCGCATGCTCAGGCCATCGATGTGGTGGAAAGTCTGTTTGGAAAAGGATATTTTGATTTTATACAGGGTCAGACAGAAACGATCCGCAGGAAACCTGCACCGGACGGAGCGTTTGCCATTGCAGAAAAATTTAAAGTAAAGACGCAGGAATGTCTCTATGTCGGCGATACGAATACCGACATGCAGACCGGAAATGCTGCACATATGCATCCGGTTGGAGTTCTCTGGGGCTTCCGTGACCGGAAAGAATTAGAAGAAAACCACAGTGAATATGTAATTGAAAAGCCTCAGGAACTGATTGAGATTCTGGAAAGAATAAATGGAGGAAGCGACAAGTGATAAAGCTGATCGCAACAGATATTGACGGTACGCTGATCAGAGAAGGCAGTTCTGCGTTGCCGGAAGAAATTTTTGACCTGATCCGGGAACTTCGAAAGCGTAACCTTTATTTTGCGGCCGCGAGCGGCAGACAGTACATGGGGCTGAAGCGGCTGTTTTCACCGGTGGCAGACCAGATGCTTTTTATCAGTGAGAATGGTTCCAATGTTGTATGGAAGGATGAAGAGCTTTATGCTTCTGTGATCGATCCGGAACTGGTAAAAGAGATGCAGGAATATGCAAGACATTTTCCGGACATGCACCTGACATTATCAACAACACAGGCAATGCATTCTACCGGAGAAACGGATCTGGCATATCGGAAACTGATGGTAGACGGCTATCAGAATGACATGGTTTTTGATGACCATGAAGATGGGACAAAGCTTAAAGTGATCAAGATTTCTCTGTACTGTGAAAGCGGAATCCGCCCTTATGCAAAAGAGATTGAGGATTACTGGAAAGGCAGGCTCAATACGGTAGTGGCAGGTGTGCCGTGGATTGATTTTATGAAGCCTGGAACAGATAAAGGAGCTGCACTTCAGTTTGTCCAGCAGTATTTTCAGGTCAAAAAAGAAGAGACGCTGGCATTTGGGGACAACCATAATGATCTTGGCATGATCCTGGCAGCAGGAGAAGGCTGTGCAGTATCTACAGCAAGAACTGCCGTCAAAGAGGCTGCAAAACATATCATTGGCAGCTGCGAAGAAAAAGGAGTCGTGAAGGCACTCCGGGAACTGTTGGAGAAACAAAAGTAAGAATAAGGAGGATATGAGCATGGCAAATTTCAGCAAAGAATGTATTGAGGTATTTTTAGACAAACAGCTTCAGTTATTTGATGAGAAAGTGGCAGAGACACCACAGGAAGCAGAAGAGTTTCTGGAGGATAATCTGGCGGTGGTTCTCGACAGCATTGAAGATGTGCGTGACTATCTGGATGAAAGCGGAATGGATGCGGTACAGCTCTCAAAAGATGAGATTTTGCAGGCATCCGAAGTGTTTGCACTTCCAGGTGGAAAATATCTCGTTGTGCTTGCGTAGAAAACTTTCCGGGGATATAAGTTTTATACTGCAAAAAGCAACGGCAGCAGAAATGTCTTCATTCCCCATAGAATCAGTAAATGCATCGGATAAAACCAGTAAAAAAACCATTTGCCGGACTTTCCGCGTTCTCCATTATAAAACCAGATGGGGATGAAAGCAAGAGGAGCGGTAGTCTCCCAGCTAAAAGCAGCTGCTCCGGCAATCACCTGATTTACTCTGTTATATCGGAAGATATAGAGTAGTTCGATCAGAAATATGCCGCGGTAACTGTAATCGGTATGAAGAAAGTGTGCAAGCAACAGTGCTCCAAGTAAAGAGAATAGCTGTGCGGCATGCTTCTTTTTTTGACCAAAATAATCACACAGCATCATAGCGAGCAGCCCGATCAGCAGAGTGAAAAAAACATTTTGATGTGCAGGGTCAAAGAAACGATTCTGGATGGCAAGATCGAAAGGAATCTCGGAAACCAGTGCAAACAGAAAAAGGCGGAGTGCATATTTTTTCCGGTCGTGTGTGTGCAGAAATCCTTCTGTTAATAAAAAACAGAAGATCGGAAATGAGACGCGGCCGATCAGACGGAGAATATGATCGGTGTCCCGAAGCATTTCGAAAAGAGCGTTATCATTTCGCATTTCTTCCACCAAAAGGAACCCGCATTCGAAAACGCAGGCACCTATATGGTCAATGAGCATGGTAATGATCGCAATCTTTTTTAAGGAACTTCCGGTAAGGGAAAAGGATTGTCTGCTCATCGGTTTTATTTTGCCAGCAGCATCATGATCTCATTGCTGCGGGTGATGAATTTGGTCATTTCTTCCGGTGCAAGTGGCTTATGGCTCAGCATTGCCAGGTCATAGAGCTGTTCACACATCATCGGTACATGTTCAGAATCTTTGTGGTTAAAGATATACTGAACCAGTTCATTGTTTGCATTCAGGACTAAGGTAGCAGGAGCGCCGAACATATTCGGATCCATACCGTACATATTGTACATCTTCATCATATCCTGCATGCGGCGCGCTTCCTCGGACAGAACGATCATGGAAGAGACAGAAGCGTTTTTCAGTTTTTCTACTTTGACTTCCAGCTTATCGTTATTCAGAGCTTTGCGGAATACATCTGTCAGAGTTTCTTTTTCTTCTTTCAGGTCTTCTTCGGAAACTTCTTCCTTCATATCTGCATTGACATCTGCATCGATACGCTCGAATTTGATCGTCTCATCCTGACGCTCCAGATGTGTGATGAAAGCAGAATCAATGTTATGTTTCAGAATGACAGCATCAATACCCTGTTCTTTGAACAGATTGATGTACTGGCTCTGCTGTACTTCGTCCGTAACGTAGAAGAGTACGGTCTTTTCTTTCTGTTTTTCTTCTGGATTTTCTGTGCTGTCGGTCTTTTTGGCAGTTTCCGTTTCTTTTGCAGCTTCTGCAGTGTCTTCTTTTTTGTTTTCTGCAATGAAATCCTGAAGTGTCAGGTATTTGCCATCCAGGTTTTTGAACAGCAGGCAGTCCTTGATACGGTCATAGAATTTCGCATCTTTGATGCAGCCATATTTGATGAACGGACTGATATCATCCCAGTATTTTTCATAATTCTCACGGTCAGTCTTGCACATACCGGTCAGCTTGTCTGCCACTTTCTTGCTGATGTATTCTGAGATTTTCTTTACAGTGCCATCATTTTGCAGAGCACTTCTGGAAACATTCAGCGGCAGATCCGGACAGTCGATCACGCCTTTTAAGAGCATCAGAAACTCCGGAATCACTTCTTTAATATTGTCGGCGATAAATACCTGGTTATTGTACAACTTGATCGTACCTTCTACAGAATCGTATTCGGTGTTGATCTTCGGAAAGTAGAGGATACCTTTGAGGTTGAACGGATAGTCCATGTTCAGGTGGATCCAGAACAGAGGCTCCTTGTAATCCATAAATACTTTGCGGTAGAAATCTTTGTATTCATCCTCGGTACATTCGTTCGGATGTTTTGTCCATAATGGGTGGATATCATTTAAAGCGACCGGACGTTTCTGGATCTTGACCATTTCTTTTGCAGGAGAAACTTCTACGACTTCTTTTTCGCCGTTTTCATTTTCTTTTTCCTCTGTTTTGGCATCTTCGTGGATATGCTCGATCACGACATCGTCGTCACGCAGTTCGCTCTCTTCGATGGTTTCGTACTCCGGCTCTGCATTTGCCCTGGAGAGGAAGATCTCAACCGGCATGAAAGAGCAGTACTTGTCCAGAACTTCTCTGGTGCGGTATTCATTTGCAAATTCTACGCTTTCTTCATTTAAATAAAGGGTGATCTCAGTACCGACGGTTGTCTTATTGCCATCGCCGATTGTATACTGTGTGCCGCCGTCACATTCCCAATGAACGGCTGCTGCACCGTCACGGTAAGAGAGGGTATCAATATGAACCTCATCTGCTACCATGAATGCAGAATAGAAACCAAGACCGAAATGTCCGATCATCTCATCTGCATTTGTTTTGTCCTTGTATTTTTCAAGGAAGGCCGTTGCACCGGAGAAAGCGATCTTTGTGATATATTCTTCGACTTCGTCTGCAGTCATACCAAGACCGGTATCAATGAATTTCATAGTCTTTTCTTCCGGATTAACGATCACCTGGATGGAAGCTTTATAATCTTCCGGGAAAGTATATTCACCCATGATCTCCAGTTTTTTCAGTTTTGTGATGGCATCGCAGCCGTTGGATACCAGCTCACGGATAAAGATATCGTGGTCGGAATATAACCATTTCTTTATAATAGGAAATATATTGTCACTGTCGATGGATAAGTTGCCTGTTCTATTTGTATTGCTCATAATCTTTCACACCTTTCAAATAATCTTGCAGCAGCCAAGTCTTCTTATGACTGCCCTGTGCAAGATAGTTTAGTACCGTTGATCGGAAATGTCAAGAGAAAATCAGCACTCAAATACAATGAGTGCTAACAAAAAAAGTATTAACTTTCTAAAGAAAGTATAAATTTCTGGATTTTCTGATCCCAGGCATGCTCCAGGGACTTGTCCATAGAGAAGATATTCAGAGAAGTTCCGGTGACAGCAGTCAGTTTGACGTCCTTGTAACGAAGGTTTACAAACAGACCGTTGATATCAGAAATGCTAAAAGAAGTGTCTGTTTCCATCAGGAATGTCTCAGCCGCACGGGAAGAGAGCTGCAGGACAATCGAGAAAGAAAGCGGTGTGTGGTTGCCGCGGATCAGTTCAAAGCAGATGGGACGCAGTTGTTTCCAGCGGGCGATCGGTGTGTGTTCTTTATAGAGTGTATCATATTCTTCCTGCGTATAATATTCTTTTAGAATATGGCCATCCATATGGAAGGAGGCAAACGTAGAAAGAGAAAGCTCCGGAACACAGAATGCATCAAACGTACTGCGGCAGAGCAGATGGTTCATAAATAATTTTACTTCAGTTATAGGAATTGAGATCATAAGTACCTCCTGTCAGAATCGGAAACATATTATGGAGAATCTCCGATATTGTCTGCGTGTTTTTCAGTATAACGGAAAAAACAGAAAAAGAAAAGAAGAAAAGCATTGCAAAATATGTGATATGTGTTATAGTAGAATGTAGTATTAAAAACCAGATAACATAGTAGAAGATAAACATTTGCAGAAATATGCAGGTGCTGTTTGAAGAATTTCTGGCATCGTAACTGTGAAAGTATGGAACAGTTTACGAAGAAACGATAGATATGGAGGATTTACAGATGAGTTTCAGAGTAGTGATCGACAGCTGCGGAGAGCTGACAGATGAGATGAAAAAGAGCGGTAATTTTGTGTCTGCACCGCTGACACTGCAGGTAGATGAGTACATTGTACGAGATGACGAAGAACATTTCAACCAGGCAGAGTTTTTAAAGAAAGTAGCAGAGAGTCCGAACTGCCCGAAATCTTCCTGCCCGTCTCCGGAAATATACCGTGATGCCTACGACTGTGATGCAGATCATGTTTATGCAGTAACGCTCTCAGAAAAACTGAGCGGATCTTACAACAGTGCAGTCCTTGGCAAAAATCTGTATCTGGAGGATCATCCGGATGCGAAGGTTTATGTATTTAATTCCTGCTCTGCATCCGTGGGAGAGACACTGATCGGACTGAAGATCCAGGAACTGGAGGAAAAGGGGCTTTCTTTTGAAGAAGTCGTAAAACAGACTGAGGACTATATTCTTTCACAGGATACCTGGTTTGTCCTGGAAAATCTGGATACCCTTCGTAAAAACGGCCGTCTTGGCACTGTAAAGGCTCTGGTAGCGACCGCACTGAAGATCAAACCGGTCATGGGAGCGACGGACGAGGGTACGATCGTTCAACTGGATCAGGCAAGGGGTATGAAGAAAGCTCTTGTAAAAATGGTCGATTCAATAGAGGAAAAAAAATCTTCCGATCCACAGGAGCATATGGTTGGGATCGCTCACTGCAACTGTCCGCAGAGGGCAGAGATGGTGAAAGAGGAGATCATAAAGAGACTGCCGTTTAAAGACGTGGTCATGGTCAATACCGCAGGTGTCAGCACCATGTATGCAAACGATGGTGGAATTATCGTGGTTGCATAAGTTTTTAAAATAGTGTATACTATGATGCCAGGGAGGATTGTGGGAGTGCAACGCACGGAACAATCCGTAGGCATCATAGTTGGGGATTTTTGACACCCACATCATATTATTAAGAAACTATATATAAGGAGTGAAAAACATGAGTCAGGCAAAAGTGGACCGCTATAAAGAAGAAAAGAAAAAGCGCGACAAACTTCAGAAAAAAGAAAAAAGAGAGTTATTGCTCTGGAAGATAGCGGGCATCATCGTGCTGGCTGCTCTTATTGGCTGGATTGGATTCTCAGTATATCAGAATGTTCAGAAAAATGTGTCTCATACATATGAAATGAAAACAGATGCACTGGATAATTATATGAATGATTTAAATGCTGAGACAGAGACTTCAAGTGAAGCGTCCACAGAGACAACGGAAGAGACAGCAGAAGAAACTGCAGCAGAGACTTCCGCTAAGAGCAGCGCAACCGAAGCAGCCAGTGAGACGGCAGCAAAATAAAAGTGCAGGGAAAACTGCTTTATCGTGAAAACGATGGGCAGTTTTTTCGTGTGCCATCGTGGAAAATACAATATACTTTTCCGGTAGATTTTCCAGAATATGTCTGCAAAAAAATTGTACAGAAAAAAGAACTGTAAGGTTTGTTATGTATTTAACAAAATACTTGCACTACATGTTGTGCTATGTTAAGATGAATACGACAAAAAGTTGAAACACATAATTTAATTATGAAGAAAGGAAGATAGAAAACATGAAGGATTTTAAACAGTGGGACGGTTTCGCTGGAAGACTCTGGAAAGAAGGCGTAGATGTCCGCGACTTTATTCAGAATAACTACACACCGTATGATGGAGATGATTCTTTCCTGGAGGGACCTACAGAAGCAACAAACCGTCTGTGGGGAAAGGTATCTGAGCTTCAGAAAGAAGAAAGAGCAAAAGGCGGCGTTCTTGATATGGAGACTGATGTTGTAACAGGCATCACTGCATACGGAGCTGCTTATATCGATGACAGCATGAAAGATCTGGAGCAGGTTGTCGGTCTGCAGACAGACAAGCCGCTGAAACGTGCATTCATGCCATACGGCGGAATTAAAATGGCTGAAAAATCCTGTGAAATGTATGGATATAAACCAAGTCCGCAGCTTCATGAAATCTTTACAAAATATCATAAAACACATAACCAGGGTGTATTTGATATCTATACACCGGAAATGCTGAAAGCACGTCACAATAAGATCCTGACCGGTCTTCCGGATACTTACGGACGCGGACGTATCGTAGGCGATTACCGTCGTGTGGCTCTGTACGGTATCGATTACCTGATCGAGAAAAAGAAAGCAGATTTCACTGCTACAAACCGTCAGGGTATGCGTCGTGGAGACTTCCAGCTTCGTGAAGAGATCGCAGATCAGGTTCGTGCACTGCAGGAAATGAAAGAAATGGCTCAGTCTTACGGATATGATATTTCCGAGCCGGCTAAGAATGCAAAAGAAGCAGTTCAGTGGCTGTACTTCGGATATCTGGCTGCCATCAAGACACAGAACGGTGCAGCTATGAGTGTCGGACGTATTTCTACTTTCCTTGATATTTATATTGAAAAAGATATCGCAGCAGGCATCCTGACTGAGAAAGAAGCTCAGGAACTGATCGACCATATGGTTATGAAATTCCGTATGGTAAAATTCGCAAGAATTGCTTCTTATAACCAGCTCTTCTCCGGTGACCCGGTATGGGCAACTCTGGAAGTGGCAGGTATGGGTATGGACGGACGTTCCATGGTAACAAAGAATGACTACCGTTTCCTGCATACACTGGAAAACATGGGACCTTCACCGGAACCGAACCTGACGGTTCTGTATTCCGAGCGTCTGCCTGAGACATTCAAGAAATATGCAGCACATATTTCTGTTACAACAAGCTCTATCCAGTATGAGAATGATGATGTTATGCGTCCGGTATGGGGCGATGACTATTCTATCTGCTGCTGTGTATCTGCTACAGAGACAGGTAAAGAGATCCAGTTCTTCGGAGCAAGAGCGAACCTGGCAAAATGTCTGCTGTACGCGATCAACGGCGGTGTAGATGAGAAGACAAGAGATCAGGTAGCACCGAAATATCAGCCGATCACATCCGAATATCTGGATTATGATGAAGTTATGAACAAATACGATACCATGCTTGACTGGCTGGCACATCTGTATGTAGGAACTCTGAACATGATCCACTACATGCATGATAAATATTATTATGAAGCAGCAG
>OGGG01000612.1_pt1 | contig 38140 bp, 36 predicted proteins | sample 1571201 | NCBI WGS metagenome assembly OGGG01 (sample SAMEA2581946, study PRJEB24529) | metagenome | biome: Human gut stool | place: China | collected 2011 | reverse complement strand
GAAGTAGGAATGAAACATAAAGGTTTATAACTTTTTATAAGTTTTCAGTAACGGTGTAAAATGAAGCACACAAAAGATTTGAATGAACTGGAAAAAAAGATAGGCTATGTCTTTCGTGATAAAGCACTTTTTAAACAGGCACTCACGCACAGTTCTTATGCCAACGAGCACAGGCATGAGGGACTGAAAGACAACGAACGTCTGGAGTTTCTTGGCGATGCGGTACTGGAAATCATAAGCAGCGAATATCTTTTCCACAATTATCCGGACATGGCAGAGGGGGAGATGACAAAATTGCGTGCCAGCATTGTATGTGAGCCAACCCTTGCCCTGTGTACGCATGAGATCGACCTGGGAAAGTATCTCTTCCTTGGAAAGGGAGAAGAACGCACAGGAGGCAGAAATCGCGATTCGATCACATCCGATGCAATGGAAAGCGTGATTGGTGCGATTTATCTGGATGGTGGTTTTGCTAATGCAAAGGAGTTTATTTACAAATTTATATTAAAAGATATCGAACACAAAAAACTCTTTTATGATAGCAAGACTATTCTGCAGGAGATTGTGCAGAGTGATTATAAATTCGTGGTAAGTCTGGTAGTGGGCGAGGAGACGCTCGGAGAAGGAACCGGCAGAACCAAAAAAGCCGCAGAGCAGGAAGCGGCATACCGTGCCATTATCAAACTGAAAGGAAATGCCTGAGACATGTATTTAAAGAGTCTTGAGATACAGGGATTTAAATCATTTGCAAACAAGATTGATCTTAAATTTCACAATGGCATTACCGGGATCGTAGGTCCAAACGGAAGCGGAAAGAGCAATGTAGGAGATGCGGTGCGCTGGGTGCTTGGAGAGCAGAGCGCGAAACAGCTTCGTGGTGCCAACATGCAGGATGTTATTTTTTCCGGTACGGAAAACCGCAAACCACTGGGATTTGCATCGGTTGCGATCACACTGGACAACGCAGACCACAAACTGCCGGTCGAATATGAAGAAGTGACGGTAAGCAGGCGGGTATACCGCTCCGGCGAGAGCGAATACCGTTTAAATGGAACAACCTGCCGGTTAAAAGACATACAGGAGCTGTTTTATGATACCGGTATCGGAAAAGAAGGATATTCGATCATCGGGCAGGGACAGATTGATAAGATTCTAAGCGGCAGACCGGAAGAACGCAGAGAGCTTTTTGATGAAGCGGCAGGAATCGTTAAATTTAAAAGAAGAAAAGCGGCAGCCTGTAAAAAGCTGGAGGCTGAAAGAGCAAATCTGATCCGTGTGGATGATATCCTCTCAGAACTGAAGCGACAGATGGAGCCGCTGAAACGGCAGGCAGAACAGGCAAAGATCTATCTGAAAAAGAAAGAAGAACTAAAAAAAGCAGATCTTCATATGTTTCTTCTGGAAATGGAGCGAATCGAAAAAGAACTGTCAGAAACGGACGAAAAATACAGGATTGTCAGCGAACAGTTTCAGTCGTTAAAAAAGGAGTATGAGAAAGAAGGGGAAACATACAAAAAACAGGAAAAGGATCTGGAAGCGCTGGATCAGATGATCGATCAGCTCAAAGAAGAAGAAAAAGAAAGTGAACTTTTTCGGCAGCAGATGGCAGGACAGATCGGGGTATTGAAGGAGCAGATCCGTGCAGCCGTCCAGCAGAAACAGCAGATGCAGGAACGAAAAACAGTTGTAGAAGAGAAAATTTTCCAAAAAGAAACACAGAAACAGCAGGAAGAGAAAAATCTTCACGGATGGCAGGAGACCGGAGTGCAGACGACATCGGAGGAAGCAGAGTTCAAACTGGAGGCGGATGCCACAACGGCACTTCTGGCACATCTGGAACGCCAGATCGAGGATGGGAAAAATGAGATCATCCATCTGTTGAACCAGAGAGCTTCTGTGAAGGGAAAAGTACAGCGTTATGATACCATGCAGGAGCAGGTGCAGATACGGAAAGCAGAAGTGACGAATAAACTTCTGCGTATCGGAAGTGAAGATGCAAGGCAGAGTGATATCCTTTCACAGAGCAGACATACTTACGAAGAAGTATCATCAAAGATTGAAAAGCTTCTGGAACTGAGCAAAGAGCAGGAGCGGCAGGAACAAAATCTCCGGCAGATACTTACAGAGCAGAACCAAAAACTGGAACGGAACCAGTCGGCTTATCACAGGGAAGCCTCCAGACTGGAGACGCTGACCAATCTGACAGAGCGTTATGACGGATACGGAAACAGCATCCGACGGGTAATGGAGCAGAAAACAAAAGAACCAGGGATTGTGGGTGTCGTGGCAGATCTGATCAAAACCGATAAAAAATACGAAACAGCGATCGAAACCGCATTGGGAGGAAGCATTCAGAATATTGTCACAGAGGATGAGGATACGGCAAAACGCATGATCGCATTCCTGAAGAAAAACCGTTATGGACGTGCAACCTTTCTGCCGCTGACGGCAGTTGGCCGAAAAGGAGTGCCGTCATTTCGTGAAGACGCGAAAAAAGAACCGGGCATCCTTGGAATCGCCAGTGAACTGGTGCAGACAGACGGCAGATATCATGCACTGCTCCGTTATCTGCTGGGGCGGACGCTGGTAGCAGACCACATCGACCATGCGATCGCTGTCGCCAGGAAATACCAGTACAGTCTGAGGATCGTTACGCTGGAGGGAGAGTCTTTCAGTCCGGGCGGCTCCATGACAGGAGGTGCTTTCAAAAACAGCAGCAATCTGCTCGGACGAAGAAGAGAAGTCGAGGAATTGCAGAAACGCGTCACTGCCCTGAAGCTTGACCTGGAAAAGCAGCAGCAGCAGATCGATGAAAACCGCAGGAAACGAAATGCTTACCGGGAAAAGATCGTAGAACTGAATGAAAATCTGCAAAAGTCCTATGTTTCACAGAATACAGTACGCATGGAAATCCGGCAGATCGAGGAGAGGCTGGGTGAATCAAAAGGAGAGCTTGCACGTTTAAGAACAGAATCTGCGGAGATTGATGCACAACTGGCACAGATAAAACAGGAAAAGCACCTTATAGATGAAGCGGTTCTGGATTCAGAAAAGCAGGAAAAAACCATTCAGGAACAGATCGAGACCTGGCAAAAAGAGCAGGAGATGCAGCGTATTACACTGGAAAAACAGAACAGTAAAACAGAAAGTCTGCGTCTGAAGGTGGCGGAAGCAAAGCAGCAGGAAGCGTTTGCAAAACAGAATATCCGGCGTATGGAGCAGGAAATACAAAATCTGAAGTCAGAGCAGCAGCAGATCGGACAGAAGGCACTGGAGCAGGAAGAACAGACTGAAAAAAAGAAAGCACAAATCCAGAAGACAGAAGAGCGGATAAAAGCAGAGGAAGAGAAGGCAAAAGAACGCAGCCGGGATCTGAAGCGAAAGTCAGAAGAAAGAGAAACAAAAGGCAGGATCCAGAAAACATTTTTTGCAAGACAGGAAGAAATTTCCAGTCAGGTCGCAGGGCTGGACAAAGAGTGTTACCGCTTGAGTTCTGCAAAAGAAAAACTGGAAGAGACGAAAGACAGGCGCATCAGTGCTATCTGGGACGAATATCAGGTTACCCCTTCTGAGGCATGTGCCTGGCGGGATGAAAGCTGTGGAAGTCCTGCACAGGCAGGGAAACAGATCGCGGAAATCAAAACGCAGATCAGGGCACTGGGCAATGTCAACGTCAATGCGATCGAAGATTATAAGGAAATGTCAGAACGTCACGATTTTTTGCAGAATCAGCAGGAGGATCTTGTAAAAGCGGAAAAGGCACTGGAAGAGATCATTGCCAGTCTGGATGCCGGAATGCGAAAACAGTTCCGGGAAAATTTCGCAAGAATACAGCAGGAATTTGATAAAGCTTTCCGCGAGTTGTTTGGCGGCGGAAAGGGAACACTGGAACTGGTAGAAGGAGAAGATGTGCTGGAGGCAGGTATCCGTATCATATCCCAGCCACCTGGTAAGAAGCTGCAGAATATGATGCAGCTTTCCGGCGGTGAGAAAGCGCTGACAGCGATCGCACTGCTGTTTGCGATCCAGCATCTGAAGCCGTCGCCGTTCTGTCTGCTCGATGAGATCGAGGCGGCGCTGGACGAAGCGAACGTCAGCCGCTATGCAAATTATCTGCACAAGTTGACAAAAAATACACAATTTATTATTATTACACATAGACGCGGTACCATGGCAGCAGCCGACCGGCTGTACGGCATCACGATGCAGGAAAAAGGAGTTTCGGCTCTGGTATCCGTAAATTTGATCGAAGAAGAACTGGAACAGTGAGGAAGGAAAGAAGATGGGTGAAAAGAAAGGATTTTTTAAACGTCTGGTAGAAGGACTGACCAAGACAAGAAATAATATCGTCTCCGGCATTGATTCGATTTTCAGTGGTTTTTCTGCTATTGACGAGGATTTTTATGAGGAGATCGAAGAGATCCTGATCATGGGAGATCTTGGTATCAATGCGACAACAGCGATCGTAGAGGATCTGAAGCAGAAAGTAAAAGAGCAGCATATCAAAGAACCGGCTGAATGCAAGCAGCTTCTGATCGACAGTATCAAGGAACAGATGAATGTCGGTGAGACAGCTTATGAATTTGAGAACCGTCAGTCAGTTGTTCTGGTGATCGGAGTCAATGGCGTTGGAAAGACAACGAGTGTTGGGAAACTGGCAGGCAAACTGAAAAATCAGGGAAAACGTGTGATTCTCGCAGCCGCAGATACGTTTCGCGCGGCCGCAGGCGAGCAATTGACGGAGTGGGCGAACCGTGCCGGTGTGGAGATCATTTCCGGACAGGAAGGAAGCGATCCTGCGGCTGTTGTGTATGATGCGATTCAGGCATCCAGAGCACGCCATGCAGATGTTCTGCTGTGTGATACAGCAGGCCGACTTCATAATAAGAAGAATCTTATGGCAGAGCTTGGAAAGATCAACCGTGTGATCGAGCGTGAATACCCGGAAGCGTATCGTGAGACACTGGTTGTATTAGATGGAACGACCGGACAGAATGCACTGGCACAGGCAAAACAGTTTTCGGAGATTGCAGATATTACCGGTATCATCCTGACAAAACTGGACGGAACAGCAAAAGGCGGTATTGCAGTAGCCATTCATTCCGAGCTGGGGATTCCGGTAAAATACATAGGAGTAGGAGAGAGCATCGACGATCTGCAGAAATTTGATGCAGATGAATTTGTAAATGCCCTTTTTGATGTAAAAGATTCAGAAGAAGAGGAGTAAAGACATGCTTACGTTAGACAAATTTGAAGAAGCTTCAGAAATCGTAAAGAAAGCCACACAGGAAACAAAGCTGATCTACAGCAAATATTTCAGTGAGCAGACAGGCAACAAAGTATATCTGAAACCGGAAAATATGCAGACGACCGGTGCTTATAAAGTAAGAGGTGCTTACTATAAGATCAGCACTTTAAGCGAAGAAGAAAGACAGAAAGGCCTGATCACAGCATCTGCCGGAAACCATGCACAGGGTGTTGCCTATGCGGCAAAAGAATTTGGTGCAAAAGCAGTGATCGTTATGCCGACGACCACACCGCTGATCAAAGTAAACCGCACCAAGAGCTATGGGGCAGAAGTAGTACTTTACGGAGATGTATATGATGAAGCCTGCGCCTATGCACTGGAGCTGGCAGAAAAAGAAGGTTATACGTTCATCCATCCGTTTGATGACCCGGCGGTTGCAACCGGACAGGGAACGATCGCCATGGAGATCATCAAGGAACTGCCGCTGGTAGATTATATCCTCGTGCCGATCGGAGGGGGCGGACTGGCAACCGGTGTCTCTACACTGGCAAAAATGCTCAACCCGAACATCCGCGTGATCGGTGTGGAGCCGGCAGGAGCAGCCTGCATGAAAGCTTCCCTTCAGGCTGGAGAAGTTGTGACACTGCCAGGTGTCAATACGATCGCAGACGGCACAGCAGTAAAAACACCGGGAAAAAATGTTTTCCCATACCTGCAGAAGAATCTGGATGATATCATCACGATCGAGGACGATGATCTGATCGTTGCATTCCTTGATATGGTGGAAAACCATAAGATGATCGTAGAAAATTCTGGTCTGCTGACCGTGGCAGCCCTGAAATATCTGGACGTAAAGGACAAAAAAGTAGTATCCATCTTAAGCGGTGGCAATATGGATGTGATCACCATGTCTTCTGTAGTACAGTTGGGACTGATCCAGAGAGACCGTATCTTTACGGTATCGGTTCTGCTGCCGGACAAAGCAGGTGAGCTGGTACGTGTGGCAACGGTCATCGCGAATGAACAGGGCAATGTCATCAAACTGGATCACAACCAGTTCGTAAGCACAAACCGCAATGCAGCCGTAGAGCTGAAGATCACACTGGAAGCATTTGGAACCGATCACAAAGAACGTATCGTCAACGCACTGAAAGAGCATGGCTACAATCCAAAAGTGATCCGTCCGAATCTTTAAAAAGAAAAGAGAGGTCTGTCAAGAAAAAATACTTGACAGATCTTTTTTTGTCGTGTATGATAAGCAAGGTGATTGCAGTGGAAAAGATTTTAGAGCAGACATTGTTATATGATTTTTATGGTGAGCTGCTTACAGAGCATCAGCAGAGGATATATGAAGATGTAGTGCTGAACGACATTTCCTGCAGCGAGGTTGCCGAGAATCAGGGCATCAGCAGGCAGGGCGTACATGATCTGATCAGACGCTGCGGCCACATTTTAGATGGCTATGAAGAAAAACTGCATCTGGTTGAGAAGTTTGTAAGCTTGAAAGAAAAAGTAGAAGCCATAAGGACTGCAGCAGATGATCCTAAGAAGGTAAGAGAGATTTCGGAGGAGCTGCTGAAAGAATTATGATACCGACTGACAGTGGAGGTTACGATGGCATTTGAAAGTTTATCGGATAAACTACAGAATATATTTAAAAACCTTCGCGGCAAAGGAAGACTGACAGAGGCAGATGTCAAGACAGCGCTGAAAGAAGTAAAACTTGCACTTCTTGAGGCAGATGTCAGCTTTAAAGTCGTGAAACAGTTTATAAAGGCAGTACAGGAAAGAGCAATCGGTCAGGATGTCATGAACGGACTGAACCCGGGACAGATGGTGATCAAGATCGTAAATGACGAACTGGTGAGCCTGATGGGATCACAGACCACGGAGATTGCACTGCGCCCGGCCAGTGAGATCACGGTTATTATGATGGCGGGACTTCAGGGTGCCGGTAAAACAACAACAACTGCAAAGCTTGCAGGAAAGTTCAAGGCAAAAGGCAGAAAGCCGCTTCTGGCTGCCTGTGACGTATATCGTCCGGCAGCGATTACGCAGCTTCAGATAAATGGCGAAAAGCAGGGTGTGGAAGTATTCTCCATGGGAGACAGGCAAAGCCCGGTCAATATCGCCAGAGCAGCCGTAGAGCATGCAAAGAATCACGGGTTTAATATCGTGATCCTCGATACGGCAGGACGACTTCACGTGGATGAATCCATGATGGAGGAGTTACAGAATATCAAAGAAGCCGTTCATGTTGATCAGACAATCCTGGTTGTGGATGCCATGACCGGACAGGATGCTGTCAATGTAGCGGACAGCTTCAATCAGAAACTTGAGTTAGACGGTGTGATCCTTACCAAACTGGATGGAGATACCAGGGGTGGTGCAGCCCTTTCCATTAAGGCGACCTGCGGCAAACCGATCCTCTATGTTGGTATGGGAGAGAAACTGTCGGATCTGGAGCAGTTTTATCCGGATCGTATGGCTTCCAGGATCCTCGGTATGGGCGATGTGATGACTCTGATCGAGAAAGCGCAGGCGACCATTGATGAGGACAAGGCAAAAGAAATGGAACAGAAGCTCAAAAAGGCACAGTTCGGTTTCGATGACTATCTGGAAAGCATGGCTCAGGTCAAAAACATGGGAGGTATTTCCAGTATCCTAAGTATGATGCCCGGGCTTGGAAACAAAGCAGCGGATATTGAAGCAGCCGTAGATGAGTCCAGGATGGCACGCATTGAGGCGATCATTCTTTCCATGACACCAAAGGAGCGATCCAATCCGGATCTGCTCAATCCATCCAGAAAAAAGCGTATTGCAAAAGGCGCGGGTGTGGATATCAGCGAAGTGAACAAGCTGGTCAAACAGTTTGAACAGACACGCAAGATGATGAAACAGTTTCCGGGTATGATGGGAGGAAAAAGTGCAAAACGGGGCAGGTTCAAACTTCCGTTTTAGCAGGTATTACAGCAGAGAAGCTGCCGATGGCAGGTTTTCATAGATATCACAGAACACTGAGGAGGTGAAAGAAATGGCAGTAAAGATCAGATTAAGAAGAATGGGTGAAAAGAAAAATCCTTTCTATAGAATCGTTGTAGCTGATTCCCGTTCCCCAAGAGATGGAAGATTCATCGAGGAGATCGGTACCTACAATCCGAACATCGAACCAAGTGAATTCAAGGTAGATGAGGAGCTGGCAAAGAAATGGCTGGCAAGCGGCGCACAGCCAACAGAGGTAGTAGGAAAGCTCTTCAAAATCGCCGGTATTGAAAAATAAGAGGTGGCAGGATGAAAGAATTAGTAGAAGTAATCGCTAAGTCACTTGTAGAAAATCCGGATGAAGTTACCGTTACGGAAAAGCAGTCCGGTAAGACCACGGTTGTGGAATTAAAGGTTGCCCCATCTGATATGGGTAAGGTAATCGGTAAACAGGGCAGGATCGCAAAAGCAATCCGTGCGGTCGTAAAGGCTGCAGCCTCAAAGGAAGACAAGAAAGTTGTAGTAGACATTCTGTAGCTGAAAAGCTGCAGGATGCTGCGATGAAAAACCTCGTGCAGACGGGGTTTTTGTTGTACTACAGGAAATTAGTTAAGGAGAGAAAAATGGAAAAAAGATGGAAAAAGATGGCAGGGATGCTCTTTTTGTTTCTGTGTGTCTGCATGATGATCCCGACCAGTGCATCGGCAAAGACGTATAAGAGAACGCTGAATGAATACATTGGAAAAGGAAAAAATTATACGGTCCTTTCTTATAACAATACACATAAACGTGCATATATTTATGCAAAAGCAGACAACCGTTCCAAATGTTATGGAAGTCTTGGTTACGGCGATGCGGTGATCGTCAATACATCTAAATTGAAAAAGGACAAAAAATATGCCTGGCTTCCGATTTATCTGAACAACAGAAAGAGCAAAAAAGGACCGGTCACGGCATATGTTGTTTTGAAACCGCTGAAGATAGACTGTATCAAAACATCCAGCTTTTCAAAAAACAAGACTGTTGACAAAGCGATCAAAACTGGTTTTCAGTATCTTGGTACGCCATTTAACCTTGGAAGCAGTTCCTTATCCGGTCAGATCGACTGTGCCAACTTTGTCGTACAGGTTTACCGCAGAGCCGGCAAGAATCTCTGTTCCTGGGCACATACCAATAATCTGCAGCAGGCATCCAGGGAAATTTTCTGGCACAGGAAAAATACTGCACTGTCCAGAAAGCAGTATGGATATATGAAACCGGGTGATCTGCTGTTTTATTTCGAAGAGGACGACCACGGTCCGATTGACCATGTCGGTCTCTATATCGGGAACGGATATATGATCAATTCATCCGGACATTATGGAACCAGCTATCCAATGGGCGGTATTACAATCAAACGAGTACAGTATGGAAACCGTTATATGGTGCGCTGTATGCGTATTTACGGTTATTGACAGGAGGGACTATGGAAGAATTTTTTCAGGTAGGTGTGATCACTGCGACACATGGCATCCATGGAGAGGTAAAAGTATTTCCGACAACGGATGATCCGAACCGTTTTAAGAAACTGAAAAAAGTGCTTTTGGATACCGGTATACAGAAACTGGAACTGGAAGTCGCCGGTGTAAAATTTTTCAAAAAGTTTGTCATCCTGAAATTTAAAGAATTTGACGATATCAACCAGGTAGAAAAATACCGGAAATGTCCGCTGCTGGTGACCAGAGAAAATGCCGTCCGACTGAAAAAAAATGAATATTTTATCGCAGATCTGATCGGACTGAAGGTATATACCGAAGATGGGACATTTCTTGGAAACCTGGAAGATGTGATGCAAACAGGTGCAAACGACGTTTATCAGATCGTGACAGAAGAAGGAAAAGAAATCCTCATCCCGGCGATCAGGCAGTGTATCCTTGATGTGGATATTGAAAGCGGAAACATGAAGGTGCATCTGCTGGAAGGGCTGGTGGATGCATGAATTTTCACGTATTAACGCTGTTCCCGGATATGATCGAGCAGGGAATGAATACCAGCATATTGGGAAGGGCCATCGAGCGTGGGCATATTTCCCTGACAGCAACGGATATCCGCGATTATGCAGGAAACAAACACAATAAGGTGGACGATACACCATATGGTGGGGGGGCAGGCATGGTCATGCAGGCTCAGCCGGTTTATGCTGCATACGAAGCTGTGAAAGAGCAGATCGGATACCGTCCGCGTGTCGTATATCTGACCCCACAGGGCAGTGTCTTTCACCAGAAAATGGCAGAGGAGCTGGCAAAAGAAAAAGATCTGATCTTTCTTTGCGGTCACTACGAAGGGATTGATGAGCGTGTACTGGAAGAAATTGTTACGGATTATGTCTCTGTCGGAGATTATGTTCTGACCGGAGGTGAACTTCCGGCCATGGTTATGATGGATGCGATCGCAAGACTTGTTCCGGGCGTGCTGCACAATGAAGCTTCCGCAGAATTTGAATCTTTTCAGGACAATCTTCTGGAACATCCGCATTACAGCAGACCTGAGACATGGCATGAGAAAAAGGTACCGGAAGTTTTGCTCTCCGGCCATCATGCCAATATCGAAAAATGGAGAAGAGAACAGTCGGTGATCCGCACGGCAAAACGCAGGCCTGATCTTCTGGAAGGGGCAGAACTGACACCAAAGGAAAAAGAGCTGGCACGTCAGTGCCGGGCGGAAATGGAAAAGAGAGCGGGAGAAACGTTATGAACAACAGATGGAAGAAAACAGTCGTTCCTTTTCTGATGATGCTTTTGGCTGTATTATGCTTTTCGCTGCATACAGATGCAGCAGCATATGGAAAGATCGATCAGGAAACGACACTTTATGCATGGCCGATCTCAAAGGCAGATCTTTGTGTCTTTGCGGATGCGGAACTGACACAGGAGAGCGATCAGGTTTCTTACCGCCGGTTTGAGATTACAGAACTGACGGATTCCTATGCAAAAGTGAAATACAAAGAAGGAAAAAAGAAAACCGGTTATGTGGCAGTTGGAAAATTTATCTATAATACATCTTATAACAAAACCGGGGCTTATGTGGCAAAAAGTGCAGGTATGTATCTTTACAAACGTCCGACTTCTGCGAAAAGTGAGCGTTTTATGCTGACCTCTTTCCGCAGCGGAGGCATCACGCTTGGGGTAAAAGGCAATTATGTGCAGATGATGATAAAAAAGGGCAGCCATTTTTACCTTGGCTGGGTTTCGTTCCCGACATTCCGCAAAACAATCTACCGTTCCATGCTGCATACAGATCAGATCCTGTCAAATGGTACATATACGGTAAATCCGCGAAACGGGAAAAGCGTAGAGGCAGCAAAATACAAACTGACTTATGCGGGCGAAGGAATTTATCATCTGAAAGACACAAAAACAGGGCAATACCTGGAGATCGCAGGAACAAACAACATTGCACTGAAACGGAGCGGAGCTTATTTTTACCTGTATTCTGAGACAGAAGAATGGGCGCTCAATAACAGCGGAAAAGAAGTAAAAGCAAAGAAAACAGCCAGACAGCAGTGGACTTTCAGAAAGGAATATCAGGTTCCAAAGAAAAGCGGGGCTGTAATCTATTCCCAGTATGATCCGGAATTTGGAAGCCGGACGTATCAAAAGGGTTATGCCGGCGTGTGTACGATTTCCAGTGACGGATGCGGCCTGATCTCGCTGGTCAATGCCATCTATGCACTGAACGGAGAATATTTAGAACCGAAAGAACTGGTGAAGTTTGCTGTATCCAGAGGACATTATTTCTATAACCAGGGAACTGCAGATACCATTTATCCTGATATTGCGCGCAAATGGGGAAGTACCTATCATTTCCGTCATGCCGGAAAAACCACTTCTTTTGCAGCGCTGAAAAAACATCTGCAGAAGAAAGGAACCGCAGTTGCACTGGTGCCGGGACATTATATTGCAATCGTAGCTTACCGCAAATCGGATGGAAAATATCTTGTCTATGATTCTGCAGTCAGCGGCAGTCGTCCGACCAGCATTTACGGAGACTGGAAAAGTCAGGGTGAGCTTTCCTCCGGAAGACTCCGGTGTGAATATTTTCATTTATTTTCCGCAAGATAGAAAAGAAATCCTTGCTTTTACGGTACAGATATGATAGAATTATCCACGTTGTGAGAAGAGATGGTCCTCTGTTACCGGGACGGTATTAAGAACATCCGAATAGATAAGGAGGAACAACAAGATGAATGAAATCATTAAGAACATTGAAGCAGCAGAACTGAAAGCAGAAGTACCAGTATTTAACGTAGGTGATACTGTTAAAGTTTACGCAAAGATCAAAGAAGGTAACCGCGAGCGTATTCAGGTATTTGAAGGAACAGTCCTGAAAAAACAGGGCGGAAGCAACCGTGCTACTTTCACAGTAAGAAAGAATTCCAACGGTATCGGTGTAGAAAAGACATGGCCGCTGCATTCCCCGAACGTAGAAAAGATCGAGGTTGTAAGAAGAGGTAAAGTCAGAAGAGCAAAACTGAACTACTTAAGAGACCGTGTTGGTAAGAAAGCAAAAGTAAAAGAGTTAGTTAAATAATAGCTGACGCAGAGCGTTATCTATTTGATTCCGAAACAAGCTTTGCTTGTTCGTGACGGAAAAATAGACCGGGGACAAGTACTTAGGTAGTTGTCCCCGTTTCTGTATAAGCAGAAATTTGACTTGAAAAGATTTCGTACAGGAAACAGGAGGGTACATGAGCCGCAGAAGAAGGCAGGAAAAGCAGGAAAAACACAGGGAAAAAGGACGCAAAAATCCGGTGAAGGTCTTTTTGGGATGGGCTTTTCAGATTGTGGTAGTGATATTGTTTGCATATGTGGCTGTTTATTTCTTTGGACAGTCCAGAACCAATATCGGCCAGGCAATGGACAGTACCTTGTCCGGAGGAGATGTGGTTCTTTTAAATGAGCTGTCTTATCGTTTTGGAGGACCGGCGAGAAATGATGTCATTGCGTTCAAATTAAATGGAAGTGACGACACTCATTCTTATATACGACGTGTGATCGGTCTGCCTGGTGAGACCATCCAGATCAAAGAGGGAATGATCTATATCAACGGAAGTGTGTATCTGGAGGAACAGAATTTTCCTCAGATGGAAGATGCCGGGATTACCAAAGACGAGATCACACTTGGTGAAGATGAATATTTTGTCCTGGGTGACAACCGCAACCGCAGCGAAGACAGCAGATTTGCGGACATGGGAAATATCAGCCTTGAGAATATCGAAGGGAAAGTCTGGGCTGTGATCTCTCCGCGGGAACACTTGGGACTTGTCAGATAGAGAGGTAATACAGTATGAATTATCAATGGTACCCGGGGCATATGACAAAGGCAAGACGTATGATGCAGGAAGATATCAAACTGATCGATCTTGTCATAGAACTGCTGGATGCGCGTATCCCGTTTTCAAGCCGCAATCCGGATATTGATACAATGGGAAAGGACAGAGCACGTCTGATTCTTCTCAATAAAGCGGATCTGGCAGATGAAAAGAGCAACGAGGCATGGGTTTCTTATTTTCAGGAAAAAGGCTACTGTGTCCGGAAGATCAATTCCAGAAGCGGTGCAGGATTAAAAGCGATCAATACGGCAGTACTGGAAGCATGTCATGAAAAAATAGAACGAGATAAACGCAGGGGCATCAAGAACCGTCCGGTGCGTGCGATGGTAGTGGGAATACCAAATGTCGGAAAGTCAACGTTTATCAATGCATATGCAGGAAAAGCATGTGCGAAGACAGGAAACAAACCAGGTGTCACGAAGGGAAAACAGTGGATCCGTCTGAACAAGAGTCTGGAACTTCTGGATACACCGGGGATTTTGTGGCCGAAATTCGAAGATCAGAATGTCGGTATGCGTCTTGCGATGATTGGTTCTATAAAAGACGAAATCCTTAATACAGATGAACTGGCACTTAGTCTTATACGCTTTCTGATAGAAAACTATCCGGGCAGGCTGGAGGAGCGTTATGGATGTGAGGAGAAATCAGAGGAGGCGCTTGCTGTGTATGAGGAGATTGCGAAAAGACGCGGCTGTGTGAAAAGGGGACAGGAGCTGGATTATACAAAAGCAGGCATGCTTTTACTGGATGATTTTCGCAGTGGGAAATTAGGAAGAATTACACTGGAACTTCCAGAAACAGTGATGCAGTAAAAGACAGTCAGACAATTCTGCGGAGGGGAAGTATGAAAAGGGAGTTTAGAAAGCTGTTTGTTTATGCTGCAGTGGTGATTGGTCTGACATTTTTTGTCATCACATTTGTAGCTCAGCGCACACAGGTAAATGGAGAGTCTATGTATCCGGCATTACATGATAAAGATAATCTGATCGTGGATAAGTTCAGTTATCATTTTTGTGATCCGAAACGCTATGATATTGTTGTATTTCCATACCATTATAAAGACAGGACGTATTATATCAAACGTGTCATTGGTCTGCCGGGAGAAACGGTACAGATCAAAGATGGCTGTGTTTACATTGATGGTCAGAGACTGGATGAGCATTTCAGTGAGGAGAAGATACAAAATGCGGCGCTTGCTTCGGAGCCGATCGTGCTCGGCAAAGATGAATATTTTGTACTTGGAGATAATCGCAATGCCAGTGAGGACAGCCGCTTTCCGGATGTGGGAAAGGTGAAACGAAAAGAAATCATAGGACGTGCATGGATACGGATCTGGCCGTTAAATGGGCGGAATTTTAAAATCTGAAAAGGAGTTTTAAATGAAAACAAAAGAGATTATTAACTGGATTGTGTATTTTATCTGCCTGATGGCAGCCGTATTTCTGATCAATACGTTTGTAGTGCAGAGAACAATGGTCAGCGGGGAATCTATGTATCCTTATCTGCATGACAAAGATCAGCTGATGATGGATAAGATATCCTATCGTTTTCACGATCCGGAGCGATTTGATATTATCGTATTTCCGGTTATGAGGGATGGAAAGGAAGAATATTATATCAAACGTGTCATTGGTCTTCCAGGAGAGACGGTACAGATCAAAGACGGATATATTTACATCAACGGAGAACAGCTTGAAGAAAATTATGGTGCGGAAGTGATGCAGGACGGAGGACGGGCAGAGGAGCCGGTCACCCTTGGAGCCGATGAGTATTTTGTACTTGGAGATAACAGGAACCGGAGTGATGACAGCCGCTATGAAAATGTAGGAAATCTGAACCGGAACAAGATTGTCGGACGTGCCTGGGTGCGTATCTGGCCTTTGGATCGTATATGCGTTGTGAGACACCAGTAGACGAAAAACATATTATGGATTAAAATAAAAGTGCCACGCTAAGTGGCACTTTTTTTAAAGGAGATAAACAACTATGGGTACAGACAGAAAAAGTATTGCACAGATCCGACAGGAATTTGATAAAGCGAAAGAACACGAATGGGAAGGGCTGATCGGGCAGTATCAGATGGATGAAAGAAGCGGGGTACAGTCCATTGTAAACCGTTATCATAAAAAGCAGGATATCATGAAGCGTGAGCGCATGCGTCTGGAAACGATGCGAAGCTATGAACATCAGTACGAACGCTATGGCTATGTCTGCGGGATCGATGAAGCAGGAAGAGGACCGCTTGCAGGCCCGGTAGTGGCAGGTGCTGTGATCTTGCCACAGGACTGTGAGATCCTCTGGCTGAATGATTCGAAACAGCTTTCCGAGAAGAAGAGAGAAGAACTGTATGATGAGATCATGGAAAAAGCACTTGCCGTTTCCGTTGGAATGGCTTCTCCGGCAAGGATCGATGAGATCAATATTCTGCAGGCAACGTATGGGGCGATGCGCCAGGCGATTGCCGGTCTTTGTATCCGGCCACAGGTTTTGTTAAATGATGCGGTAAAGATACCGCAGATTGAGATACCACAGGTACCGATCATCAAAGGAGATGCAAAAAGTCTTTCCATTGCGGCGGCAAGTGTGATCGCAAAAGTAACAAGGGATCGTCTTATGAAAGAGTATGATGCTTTGATGCCGGAGTATGGTTTTGCAAAACACAAGGGCTACGGCAGTGCTGCCCATATCGAGGCGATCCGCACATTTGGTCCATCGCCGATCCATCGCCGAACTTTTATAAAAAACTTTATAGAAAAATAGGAAGGGAATCCAGAACAGGGGGTATCTGTGAAAACAGGGGAAAATACAAGGAAAACAGGAGAGCATTACGAGACGGAGGCGGTAAGCTTTCTTGAAGAGCAAGGTTATCATATCTTGCAAAGAAATTACTGCTGCCGGATCGGGGAAATCGATATCATTGCCAGGGAAGGGGAGTATCTGGTGTTTGTGGAGGTAAAATATCGCCGTACCGGGCAGACAGGAGACGCAGCAGCATCGGTAAACGAAAGAAAACAGAAAACGATCAGTAAAGTGGCAGGCTATTTTATGATGCAATACCATATGTACCAGGATCAGAATGTCCGCTTTGATGTCGTAGCGATCAATGGTGAGAAAACCGAAGTGATTCAGGATGCCTTCCCTTATCGTGGGAAGGTGCGGTTTTAAAATGCTCAGGTTACAGGAGGGATTATGACGAAAACAATTGAAAATACATTTGAAAAAAGAGAAAAAGACAAGGTGACATGGCTCTCTGCTGTGCCGCTTGAACAGATAGATGGGATTGTTCAGGGTTTTTCAACAAGACTCGGCGGTGTAAGCGAAGGTTATTTATCCAGTATGAACCTCAGCTTTTCCAGAGGAGATCAAAAGGAAAAGGTACGTGAAAATTTCCGGAGGATTGCAGAGGCGATAGGATTTTCACCGGAAGATCTGGTATTTTCCCATCAGACACACACAACAAACGTCCGTGCAGTGACAGAAGAAGACCGGGGAAAGGGATTTACAAAAGAGTTGGACTATGCAGATGTAGATGGGATGATCACCAACGTTCCCGGACTTGTGCTTGCTACGTTCTATGCGGACTGCGTGCCGCTGTATTTTGCAGATCCGGTTAAAAAAGCCATTGGTCTTTCCCATTCCGGATGGCGCGGAACGGTTCATAAGATCGGAAAAGTCACCGTGCAGGCGATGGCAGATCACTATGGCAGCCGGCCGGAAGATATCGTGGCAGTGATCGGGCCTTCCATCTGTCAGGACTGTTATGAGGTCAGCAGGGATGTGATCGAGGAATTTCAGAAATATTACAGTGTTTCCTGTCAGAGAGAACTGTATTATCAGAAAGAAAATGGAAAATATCAGTTGAATCTTTGGAGGGCAAATGAGATCGTGATGCAGGAAGCCGGAATTTTGCCGGAGCACATCCATACAACCCAGTGGTGTACCTGCTGTCACCCGGATTTTCTGTATTCACATCGCGCATCCCACGGGAAAAGAGGCAATCTGGCGGCATTTCTGGGAATAAAGAAATGAATCTGGAACTGCCGACACATGAGCTGATGGCGTATGGAAAAAGCGAGTATGCACTCAAACTGGCAATGCAGTGTGCGGGACTCAGGGGAGAAAACGTATAGCAGGAGACAGAGATTGCCGGGAATCGAGAAAAATTATCAGTTGCAAACAGGAAAAAAGAAGAGTGGTTGTGCTATAATGATTGATGGTTAGTTATTTCTAACAAAACGAATGAAATAGAATTCAGGAAAGGAAAAATTATGTTTCTCGAAATTCGCAATTTGAAAAAATCATTTGGCACAGCAGAAAACAGGACAGAAGTATTAAAAGGGATTGACTTTTCCGTTAAAAAAGGAGAAATCTGTGTACTGCTGGGACCTTCCGGCTCCGGAAAATCCACTTTGCTGAATATTATCGGCGGGATTGACCAGGCAGATGAAGGATATGTATCCATCAATGGCGAAAAAACGGCAGACATGAAAGAAAAACGCCTGACACAGTACCGCCGCAGGCATCTGGGTTATGTATTTCAGATGTATAATCTGATACCAAACCTCAACGTGAAGGAAAATATTGAAGTTGGGGCATACTTAAGTGACCGTCCGCTGGAACTGGACGATCTGCTGAAAACACTGGGATTGTATGAACATCGAAACAAGCTGCCAAATCAGCTTTCCGGAGGCCAGCAGCAGAGAACGGCGATCGGGCGTGCGATCGTAAAAAATCCGGATATCCTGCTCTGCGATGAGCCGACCGGAGCACTGGACTATAAAACATCAAAAGAGATTTTGCGGCTGATCGAACAGATCAATCAGAAATACGGAAATACGGTCATCATGGTAACACATAACGATGCCATCAAAAATATGGCAGACCGTGTGATCAAGCTGCGCGATGGTCAGATCCGGGAAAATTGTGTAAATGAGACAAAGACTGCTGCAGAAGATCTCGAATGGTAAGGCGGTGAGAACATGAAAAATCCATTATTGAAACGCCTGCCAAGAGAACTGATCAGTGATTTTGGAAAATATCTTGCGGTTTTTCTTTTCATGACAGCAACAATCGGGTTTGTTTCCGGTTTTCTGGTTGCGGATGACAGCATGCTTGCCGCCTATCAGGAGAGTTTCGAAAAGTATAACATTGAAGATGGAAACTTTACGCTGGAAAAAGAGGCAACAGACAGCCAGATTACAAGACTGGAAAAAGAAGGCGTCAAAATTTATAAAAATTATTATGTGGAAGAAGATGCAGATACGGATCTGGACGGCAAAAAGGACAGTACGATCCGTATTTACAAAAACCGCGATCAGATCGATCTGGTATGTCTGATGAAGGGCGAACTTCCGCAGAAAGACGATGAAATAGCCATTGACCGTATGTATGCGGAAAATAGTAACATACAGATTGGCGACATCATAAAGGTCGGAAAAGAAAAGCGGAACGTGACGGGGTATGTTGCACTTTCGGATTACAGTGCACTCTTTTCGGATAATTCCGATATGATGTTTGATGCTGTAAAGTTTGGTGTTGCCGTTGTGACAGAGGAAGCCTTTGATAATCTGAAAGAAACAGATGTTAAATACCGCTATTCCTGGATCTATGATGATCCGCCAAAAGACGAAAAGGCAGAAAAGGAACGTTCCGATGATTTCCTTGAAATTCTGGCAGATTACACATCGGTGACAGGCTATATTCCACGTTATACCAATCAGGCGATCAATTTTACCGGAGATGATATGGGCAGTGACCGCTCGATGGTGATCGTGCTTCTCTATATTCTGATTGCGATCATGGCATTCGTGTTCGCAGTAACAACAAATAACACGATCATCAAAGAGGCGGCGGTGATCGGAACTTTAAGAGCCTCCGGTTATACAAGAAAAGAACTTCTGCTGCATTACATGACACTGCCGCTTCTTGTTACCGTCATAGCAGCAGTGATCGGAAATGTTCTTGGGTATACCGTCTTTAAGAATATCTGTGCAAGTATGTATTATGGAAGTTACAGCCTGCCAACGTATGAGACAAGATGGAACGCGGATGCATTTATCCTGACGACCATGGTACCTTTCGGGATCGTGCTGCTGATCAATCTGCTATTAATCTCAAAAAAACTCAGACTCAGTCCACTGAAGTTTTTAAGAAGAGATCTGAGTACATCGAAAAAGCAGAAGGCAGTAAAACTGCCGAATATCCGTTTTTTTGACCGGTTTCGCCTGAGGATCATCCTGCAGAATAAATCCAGCTACCTTACCTTGTTTGTGGGGATTGTATTTGCAAATATTCTGCTGCTCTTTGGCATGATGATGGTTCCGCTTCTAAATCATTTTCAGCAGGAAACGATCGACAATATGATCGCCGATTATCAGTATATCCTGAATGTGCCGGACGAGATAGAAGAAGAGGATACTTATACATTATATGGGACACTGAGCCGCTTCCTGACTCCGTCACTGGAGATCACAAACAAAAATGCGGAGAAATTCTGTATGGAATCTCTGGAAACGATTCCGGACAAACGGGATAGTGAGAGCATCACGGTTTACGGAACACAGCAGGGAAGCCGTTATATGAAGGCAGATTTCCCGGATGATGGTGTTTACATTTCAGATGGATACTCGGAAAAATACAACCTGAAAGAGGGAGACACGGTACAGCTCAAAGAGACTTACGGTGATAAAACGTATTCTTTTACCGTAAAAGGCATTTATGCATATCCATCCGGACTTTCTGTTTTTATGTCAATGTCGCAGTTTCGCCGTGTGTTTGAAAAGTCCGATGCCTATTTTAACGGCTATTTTTCAAATGAAGAGATTACGGATATTGATGACGTATATATTGCTTCCACGATCACGCAGGACGATCTGACCAAGATTTCCAGACAGCTCGATGTGTCCATGGGAAATATGTTCCAGCTGGTCAATGCATTTGCGGTGGCTTTATTTGCGTTGCTGATCTATCTGCTGACAAAGCTGATCATCGAAAAGAATGAACATTCCATTTCCATGGTAAAGATTTTAGGATATGAAAACCGTGAGATCGTAAGGCTCTATCTGGTCTCGACAAGCTGGGTGGTTGCCGTTTCCGTGCTTCTGAGCCTCTGGATCGCCACCTGGACGATCAAAGTGATCTATGTTTATATGATGGCAGAGTTTTCCGGCTGGCTCTCCCTGTATATTGAGCCTGCCATTTACCGGAAGATGTTTTTGATGGGTATGGCAGTATATCTTCTGGTTGCCCTGCTGCAATTCTTCTGCATCAGCAAAATACCGATGGAAAATGCACTGAAAAATATAGAATAGAAAAAAATGAATAAAATATAAGAAAAAATACATTGCTATATCGTCAAAATAATGGTAAAATTTTAGTAATGTTTCGAAAGATGGAAGTGTACGTCATGCAAATATGGCATAATTTTTCTAACATCAGAAACAGCAGAAATATAATCAAGAGAGGAGAAAAAAGCAAAGAATGAAAAAGAAAAAACTTTGGAAAGCAATGTCTGTGGCGTTATCTGCAGCGATGCTGGCAACGTCCGTTCCGACAGGCGTATTTGCTGCAGCACCGGAAGTACAGACATCACAGGAAAAAGCAGCGGATGAAAATGAGCTGAAGCTGTGGTATGACGAGAAAGCTCCGGACAACTACAGTGGCTGGGAAAAATGGTCCCTTCCGCTTGGAAACAGCGGGATCGGCGCCAGTGTATTTGGAGGCATTACACAGGAGCGTATCCAGTTAAATGAAAAATCACTCTGGTCCGGAGGACCTTCCAGTTCCAGAAATTACAACGGCGGAAACATTGAAACAACCGATGTAGATGTAGATGTAGAGGGTACACAGACCAAAATGAAAATGAAAATGAGTGAGGTAGTAAAAAAGATCCAGCAGGCATTTGCGGAAGGAGATACCGAAACAGCAGATAAGCTTTGCGCGAAACTGGTCGGTGTCAATGATGATGCAGGTACAAACGGATATGGTTATTACCTGAGCTATGGAAATATGTACCTGGATTTCAAAGGTATCACAGAAAGCGCTGTCAGCAACTACAAAAGAGCACTGGATCTTCACACAGCTGTTGCAAGCGTGGAGTATGATTACAATGGCACACACTATGTAAGAGAAAACTTCGTCAGCTATCCGGACAACGTACTGGTGACAAGACTGACTGCAGCCGGCGGAAATGGAAAGCTCAATTTCGATGTCAAGGTAAATCCGGACAACGAAAAGGGCGACGGAAGCAATAAGCCTGGAGCAAATTCTTATAAGAGAGACTGGAATACAAAAGTAAACGGCGGTGAGATCACGGTTGCCGGAACTCTGAAAGACAACCAGATGAAATTCAATTCACAGACGAAAGTGATCGCAGACGGGACTACGACAGATGGTACCGATAAAGTAACGGTTGAAGATGCAACAAGCGTTACGATCATCACTTCAATTGCAACCGATTACAAAGATAAATATCCAAAATACCGTACCGGTGAAAGTGCAGAAGCACTGGATACCAGAGTTGGCGATTATGTAAGCCGTGCAGCAGCAAAAAAATACGATAAACTGAAAGCAGACCACCAGAATATTTTTGAACGTGTAGATCTGGATCTTGGTCAGATCCCGTCCGATAAGACAACGGATGCACTGCTTGCGGCATACAAATCAGGCAATGCAACGGAGGCAGAACGCCGTTATCTGGAAGTTATGCTGTTCCAGTATGGTCGTTATCTGACGATCGAATCTTCCCGTGAGACACCGGAAGGTGATCAGTATCGTGAGACACTTCCTTCCAACCTTCAGGGTATCTGGGTAGGAGCGAACAACTCCGCATGGCATGCTGACTACCATATGAACGTAAACCTTCAGATGAACTACTGGCCGACATATGTCACCAATATGGCAGAATGTGCAGAGCCGCTGATCAACTACATCGATGCACTGCGTGCACCTGGCCGTGTGACAGCAAAGATCTATGCAGGTGTTGAAAGCAAAGACGGCGAAGAAAACGGTTTCATGGCACATACACAGAACAACCCGTTTGGATGGACCTGTCCGGGATGGAATTTTAACTGGGGATGGTCACCGGCAGCCGTACCGTGGATCCTGCAGAACTGCTGGGAATACTATGACTTCACAAGAGATGCCGATTATCTGAAAGAGAAGATCTATCCGATGATGAAAGAGGAAGCGACTCTGTATGATCAGATCCTGATCAAGGATGCAGACGGCAAACTGGTATCTTCCCCGAGCTATTCACCGGAGCATGGACCAAAGACAAGCGGTAATACATACGAGCAGACACTGGTATGGCAGCTTTATCAGGACACCATCGAAGCAGCAGGTATCGTTGGTGAGAGTGATACAGCCAAAGTAACACAGTGGCAGAAAAATCAGAGCGATCTGAAAGGACCTATTGCAGTAGGTGACAGCGGTCAGATCAAAGAATGGTATACAGAAACTACCTTTAATCAGGACGCAAATGGCAATTCACTCGGACAAGGTGCTGGACACAGACATATTTCCCATATGCTGGGACTGTTCCCTGGTGACCTGATCTCTGTAGATACACCGGAATGGCTGGCAGCAGCAAGAGTTTCCATGGAAAAACGTGTCGATAAATCAACCGGCTGGGGCATGGGACAGCGAATCAATACCTGGGCAAGACTTGGCGATGGAAACCATGCGTACAAACTGATCACAGACCTGTTTGACGGCGGTATTCTTACCAACCTGTGGGATACGCATGAACCATACCAGATCGACGGTAACTTCGGAATGACTTCCGGTGTGGCTGAGATGCTGCTTCAGAGTAATATGGGTTACATCAATCTGCTTCCGGCACTTCCGGATACCTGGAGCGATGGTTCTGTAGAGGGACTGGTAGCAAGAGGAAACTTCGAACTTTCCTATAACTGGAGCGACGGAAACCTGAACCAGGCACAGATCCTTTCCAACAAGGGCGGAGAATGCCAGGTACAGTACTCCGGTATTGCAAAAGCAACCATTACCGATTCGGAAGGTAATGTTGTAGGAGCAACAAAGGTAGACGGAAAGACAAACCGTATTTCCTTCAATACAGAAGCAGGTAAAACTTACACCATCAAAGTTCCGGAAGCACCAAAGAATGTAAAAGCAAATTATTACGGCAAGAGTGGTACAAAAGTGAGCTGGAGTGCAGTAGAAGATGCAACTTCTTACAATGTATACCGCAGCGAAGACGGAATGACTTTCGAAAAAGTTGCTGAAAATACAAAGAGAACTTCCTTCGTAGACAGCAAGGCTTTTGCTGATGTTGCAACAGTCAGCTATAAAGTAACAGCTGTTTACGGTGACAAAGAAAGTGGCGACTCCAAAGTGGCAGCAGTCAAAGACCTGACACAGTCAAGTGAGAAACTGGCACATGATGGCTGGAAGGCAACCGCAGGAAGCGAAGAAAATGCAGGAAATGATGGACCGGCTTCCTGGGCGATTGATGGTAATACAACAACTATATGGCATTCTAAGTGGTCAAGCGGTGGTACACATCCGGATATTGCAAATGATCAGAATAATGAATTTACGATTGACTTTGGTCAGAATGTAACAATCAACAAATTTGAGTATGTACCTCGTTCATCCGGAACTTCTGTAAATGGTATTATTACAAAATACAAACTGTTATACAGTACTACAGAATCCGGAAATGATTTCAAAGAACTGACAAGTGGTGAGTGGGACGCAGACAAGACGGTTAAGACGGCAACGTTTGCACCGACTGAAATGCGAAGAATCCAGATCCGTGCACTTGCAACCCTGGATGATACCGCAACAAAGAATCAGCACGTGACAGCAGCAGAATTTAATGCTTACAAATACGTTGCAAATACACCGGTCATGATCGATACCGATGCGCTCTGGAATGCAGTTCTGGCAGCACAGGACAAGGATCTTAGTATCTACACTGATGCAACTGCAAAAGCATATCAGGATGCACTGGATGCAGCAAAAGCAAAACTTGCTCTGGAACTGGAAGATGATATGACTCAGGAACAAGTGGATAATGCACTGGCAGCACTGACAGCAGCAATAACTGGACTGAAGGAAAAACCAGTTGAAAAACCGGATAAAGGCAGTCTGACAACTGCAGTAGCTGAGGCAGGCAAAACAGACCTGAACGGTTATACACAAGAGACTGTAAATGCATTTAAAGAAGCATTGCAAGAAGCACAGAATGTGCTGAATGATGAAAAAGCAACAAAAGAGCAGGTCGAAAAAGCCCTGTCAAAACTCAATGCGGCACAGAAGGCGCTGAAGAAAGAAACAACACCGGACAACGATAAAACACAGCCAACTGCACCGGGTACCGATAAAACGAATCCGGCACCGGAAACAAAAGTACCTGCAGTTGGAACAACCGTTACCGTAAAAGGTGTACAGTATGCAGTAACCAAATCTGCGGCACAGGGTGGAACAGCCGAAGCCGTAAAAGTAACCGGAAAAGGCAAAAAGATTACGATTGCAGCAACGGTGAAGATTGAAGGTGTAACTTTCAAAGTAACTTCGATCAGGAAGAATGCAGCGAAGAAGAATAGTCGGATTACCAGTGTTGTGATCGGTAAAAATGTGACCAGCATTGGCGCAGGCAGTTTCGAAAAATGTAAAAAACTGGCAAATGTGACCTTCAAAGGAACAAAGGCAGTGAAGATTGGAAAGAAGGCATTTAAAGGAACTTCTGCAAAGATGAAAGTTGTTACCGCTAAGAAGATGCCAAAGAAAGCACTGGGCAAGCTGAAAAAGACTCTGAAGAAGAATGGAATCAGCAAAAAAGCAGTGTATAAAAAGAAATAAACGAAAGTATGAAAAAGAGATGCAGTTTCGGCTGCATCTCTTTTGTTAATTTACAGAAAATCACTTTTCTGTAAATTAACAAAAATCCCGCAAAACAGAATGGATCTTCTGCTTTGCGGGATGAAAAAAATCAGGCAAATTCAGCGCTCATTTTTATATTTTTCGAGAAGTTTGTGAATCTTGTCGGTCGGAGACTGTACGCTGGAAATGGATACATTATGATTCAGAGAATCAATAATGGATGCCAGGAATTTACTCATGTCTGCTTCCTGATAATAAGGACGGGTAAGCAGTTCCTTTGGACGATAATTGAGGTTCGTTGTTACGACCTTGCTGATGTAACCTTTTTCATAGTATTCGTCGAATTTTTCCAGTCCGTCTGTGAAAAGACCGAAAGTTGTGCAGACAAAGACACGGCCTGCTTCACGTTCTTTTAACTGTTTGGCAACATCCAGCATACTTTCGCCGGAAGAAATCATATCATCGATGATAATGACATCTTTTCCTTTTACATCGTCACCGAGAAATTCATGGGCAACGATCGGATTCTTTCCATTAACAACGGTGGAGTAGTCACGTCTCTTGTAGAACATACCCATGTCAACACCGAGAATATTGGAAAAATAAACAGCACGTCCCATCGCGCCTTCATCCGGACTGATGATCATCAGGTGATCGTTGTCGATCACAAAATCCGGTACAGAGTTTACCAGTGCTTTTAAGAACTGATAGGTAGGCATGAAAGAATCAAAGCCATGAAGCGGGATGCTGTTTGATACACGGGGATCATGTGCATCAAATGTCAGAATATTGCTGACACCCATAGCCACCAGTTCCTGGAGCATCAAAGCACAGTCCAGAGATTCTCTTTTGGAACGTTTATGCTGTCTTCCTTCATATAAAAACGGCATAATAACATTGATACGTCTTGCTTTGCCGTCAGCGGCGGAAATGATACGTTTCAGATCCTGATAATGGTTGTCCGGAGACATATGATTTTCATATCCGTTTAAACGATAAGTCAGACTGTGATTTGTGACATCTGCCATAATAAAAAGATCACAGCCGCGTACAGATTCTTTCAGAACACCTTTTCCTTCGCCGCTTCCGAAACGTGGGCATTCACACTCCAGCAGATAAGAATCTGCACAGTAACCCTGCAGAGTGTCAGCCTGTCCTACATTGGTCGGAGATTCGTGACGGAAGGATACCAGATAATTGTTGACCTGATCTGCAAGAGTTCTGCATCCTTCCAGTGAAGCCAGCTTCAAAGGAGCAACGGGAATCGACTGAATGAGCGGTTCTAAGTTTGCCATATTTACCTCCTAATGCCGCAATTGCCGCATATCTTAAAATTTAACCCATGGATGCTTCACATTTTGTGCATCCTTATCATGTTAGTTATAACATTTCGGAATTGGTGCGTCAAGAAAATTGTAGGATTTTGTAAAAACTATGTAAAGAAAAATTTCGCTTGCTTGTATTTGATGACTCTTGTATACTTGTGATAAAGATGATTGAAAGAAAAGGAAAAGAAGATCTATGAGAAAAACAGGCAAACATATCGTATCAAAAGTACTTCCGGGAAGTATTGCAGAAGAACTGGAAATCGAACCGGGAGACGAGCTTCTTTCCGTGGGAGGGAAAGAGATCGAAGATATTCTGGACTATCATTATCTGATGAACGATGAATATGTAGAACTTCTGATACGCAAACCGAACGGGGAAGAATGGGAGCTTGAGATAGAAAAAGAATATGAAGATGATATCGGGATCGAATTTGAAAATGGTCTGATGGATAATTATCGTTCCTGCCACAACAAATGTATCTTCTGTTTTATTGATCAGATGCCAAAGGGTATGCGTGATACGCTCTATTTTAAAGACGATGATTCCAGGCTTTCTTTTTTGCAGGGAAATTATGTCACCCTGACAAATATGTCTGATCACGATATCGACCGTATCGTTTATTATCATATGGAGCCGATGAACATTTCGTTTCAGACGATGAATCCAGAGCTTCGCTGTAAAATGCTGCACAACCGATTTGCCGGAGAAGCCCTGAAAAAAGTAGACCGTTTTTATGAAGCAGGGATTCATATGAACGGCCAGATCGTTCTGTGCAAAGGAGTCAATGACGGGGCAGAGCTGGATTTCAGCATACGCGAGCTGACAAAATATCTCCCTTATCTGCAGAGCGTTTCCGTTGTTCCGGTCGGTCTGTCAAAGTACCGGGACGGTCTGTTTCCACTGGAACCTTTTGAGAAAGAAGATGCAAAGAAAGTACTGGATCTGATCCATGGATGGCAGGAAAAGGTCTGTCAGGAATACGGCATCCATTTTATCCATGCTTCGGATGAATGGTACATTCTGGCAGGACAGCCATTTCCACCTGCGGAACAATATGACGGTTATCTTCAGCTTGAGAATGGCGTCGGCATGATGCGGCTGCTCCTTGATGAAGTAAAAGAAGAGATAGAAAACCGGACAGGCGATGACCGGAAACATACCGTTTCCCTTGCAACCGGACTGCTGGCAGCACCTGTCATACAGCAGATCGCAGATCAGCTCTGCGAAAAATATCCGAACGTGACCATCCACATCTATCCGATCATCAACGAGTTTTTCGGTGAAAAGATCACGGTTTCCGGACTCCTGACCGGACAGGATCTGAAGAAACAACTGACTGGCAAAGAACTTGGAGGACAGCTGCTGCTTCCGTGCAATATTCTCCGTACCGGATACGATGTCTTTCTGGATGATATGACGGTGGGCGAACTGGAAAAATCTTTACAAGTGGACATTAATATTGTAAAATCAAGCGGTCGGGCACTGATCGAGGCCCTTTTATCAGAAACAGAGACAATCGAACATTCCTATACAGATGAGGTGAATAAATATGAGTAAACCAATCGTAGCTATTGTGGGGCGGCCAAATGTAGGCAAATCCACACTCTTTAATATTCTTGCCGGAGAAAATATTTCCATCGTCAAGGATACACCAGGCGTAACGCGTGACCGTATCTATGCGGACGTAGAATGGCTTGACAAGAATTTTACCATGATCGACACCGGAGGTATTGAGCCGGACAGCAGCGATATCATTCTGTCACAGATGCGTGAACAGGCACAGATCGCGATCGATACAGCAGATGTGATCATTTTTATGACGGATGTAAGGCAGGGACTCGTAGATGCGGATGCACGTGTCGCAGATATGCTCCGCCGTGCGAAAAAGCCGGTGATCCTTGTCGTGAACAAAGTTGACAGCTTCCAGAAATTTATGGCAGATACTTATGAGTTTTACAATCTCGGTATCGGCGATCCGATCCCGATCTCGGCATCTTCCAAACTTGGGATCGGCGACATGCTTGATGAAGTGATCCGTCATTTCCCGGAACATGATACCGAGGAGGAAGAAGATGACAGACCGCGTATCGCTGTTGTCGGCAAGCCAAATGTAGGCAAATCTTCTATTATAAACAGACTGCTTGGCGAGAATCGCTGCATCGTATCGGATATTGCGGGAACGACGCGTGATGCGATCGATACGGCAGTTACCTGGAACGGCAGAGAATATGTCTTTATCGATACCGCAGGCCTTCGCAGAAAGAGCAAGATCAAAGAAGAGCTGGAACGCTACAGCATCATCCGTACTGTGACTGCGGTGGAACGCGCCGATGTTGTTCTGATGGTGATCGATGCCGTAGAAGGGATCACAGAGCAGGATGCAAAGATTGCCGGGATTGCACATGACAGAGGGAAAGGTATCGTGATCGTAGTCAACAAATGGGATGCGATCGAAAAAAATGACAAGACGATCTACAAGTATACAAACGAAGTCCGCAATACACTTTCCTATATGCCGTATGCAGAGATTATGTTTGTCTCCGCACTGACGGGACAGAGACTGGTAAAACTGTTTGACATGGTCGATACGATCATTGAAAATCAGACCATGCGTGTACAGACCGGCGTGCTCAACGAGATCATGACAGAGGCAGTGGCCATGCAGCAGCCGCCTTCCGATAAGGGCAAACGTCTGCGTCTGTATTACATTACACAGGTTGCGGTGAAACCGCCTACATTCGTGATCTTTGTCAATGACAAAGAACTGATGCATTTTTCCTATACCAGATATCTGGAAAACAAGATCAGGGAAGCGTTCGGGTTCCGTGGGACTCCGCTGAAATTCATCATCAGAGAACGTGGAGAAAAGGAGAAATAAAATATGATACGTCTGTTATGCCTTGCAATCGGATATCTGTTCGGATTGTTTCAGACAAGCTATATTTTAGGAAAAGCACATGGGATCGATATCCGGGAATACGGAAGCCACAATGCCGGTACGACCAATATGCTGCGTACCATGGGGCTCAAAGCAGGTCTTTTGACGTTTGCCGGGGACTGTGGAAAATGTATCCTGGCAGTGGTGCTGGTCAGAGTCGTATTTGGCAAAACACATGCGGATATTCTGCCTTTGCTTGAGTTCTATGCGGCAGCAGGAACGATCCTGGGACACAATTATCCGTTCTATCTTGGATTTCGCGGCGGAAAGGGGATTGCGGCGACAGCAGGACTTGTCCTGTCTTTCAACTGGATCATGGCGATCTGCGGCATCATCACCTTTTTTACTACCTTTTTTGTGACACATTATGTGTCTCTTGGATCCTTGCTTGTGTACGTCGGCATTGTGATCGAAGTGGTTCTGCTTGGTCAGAGCGGTTTTTTCCATATGACACAGCCGCATTTGTACGAACTATATGCGGTCGCTGTTTTTCTGGCAGCACTGGCATTCTGGAAACATCGTGAAAATATTAAGAGACTTTTATCTGGAACAGAGCGGAAAACATATCTTTCGTCAAAGAACAAAAATAAATAAAATAAAGACAGAGGGGGTTTTTAAATGGCAAAAATTGGTATTATCGGAGCCGGAACATGGGGAACAGCACTGGCGGTGCTGTTAAACAACAACGGACATGATGTGACGATCTGGTCGATCATCCCGGAAGAAGTGGAAATGCTTCGCACAAAAAGACAGCACGAAAAGAAACTGCCGGGTGTTGTGCTGGCATCAAATATTGGTGTCACCGGGAACCTGGAAGGTGCCATGGCAGACAAAGACGTGCTGGTTCTGGCAGTCCCGTCACCGTTTACAAGGAGCACAGCACACAGTATGCGTGCGTTCTGCAAAGAAGGACAGAAGATCGTCGATGTGGCAAAAGGTGTTGAAGAGGAAACGCTGATGACACTGTCACAGATCATCGAAGAAGAAATTCCACAGGCAGATGTGGCAGTTCTTTCCGGACCAAGCCATGCAGAGGAGGTTGGAAAATGCATTCCGACAACCTGCGTTGTGGGAGCACACAGCAAAGAGACGGCAGAATATCTGCAGAGTATTTTTATGAGCAGGGTCTTTCGTGTATACACGACACCGGATATGCCGGGCATGGAACTGGGCGGTGCTTTAAAGAATGTGATCGCACTGGCTGCCGGTATGGCAGACGGACTCGGATACGGTGACAATACAAAAGCGGCACTGATCACCAGGGGCATTGCAGAAATTGCACGACTGGGGATTAAGATGGGGGGACTGCCGGAGACATTTTATGGTCTGACGGGTATCGGTGACCTGATCGTGACCTGTGCAAGCGTTCACAGCCGCAACCGCAAAGCCGGATATCTGATCGGACAGGGTAAGGGCATGCAGGAAGCGATGGATGAAGTCGGCATGATCGTAGAAGGTGTTTATTCCGCAAAAGCAGCCATCCGCCTGGCACAGAAATATCATGTGGAATTGCCGATCATTGAACAGGTCAATGAAATCCTTTTTGCAGGAAAAAAAGCAGCAGATGCTTTGAACGATCTGATGCTCCGTGACCCTAAAACAGAATCTGATGCAGGACAGTGGAAGTAAATAAACACAGAAAAACATTGACGAACCCCTCTCTTGGGTGTATAGTATATCTCATAAGCGAACACTTTATCGAGAGAAAGCGTGAAAGCATAAAAGCGTTAAACTGATAAAATGTTTAGAAAATGAAACAGAAACAGGAGAGGAAAAATATGAAAAAAACACTGGCATTTTTATTATCACTGGGATTAACCGTTTCCATGCTTGCAGGCTGCGGAAGCAAGACAAATGAGACAACTGCTGCAGCTGACGCACAGACAGAATCTGCTGCTGATGAAAAAGAGAGCGGAGCGGATGAAAGTGGATCTGCAGCAGCGACAACATCTGATAAGACTTACAAGATTGGTGTTCTGCAGTATGTCCAGCATGATGCACTGGATGCTTCCAACGAAGGATTTTTTGCAGCACTGGATGATCTTGGAGTAAAATACGATGCAGATCAGCAGAATGCAGCAGGTGAAGCTTCCTCCTGTCAGACAATTGCTGAAACACTGGTAAATAACGGCAATGATCTGATCTTTGCAATCGCGACACCGGCAGCGCAGTCTGTAGCAGGTACTACTGCTGATATACCGATCCTGCTGACAGCCGTAACAGATCCTGCAGAATCTGGCCTGGTAGAGTCCAATGATGCACCGGGCGGAAATGTAACCGGTACTTCTGACCTGACTCCGGTAACTGAGCAGATCGATCTGCTGAAAGAACTGATCCCGGATGCGAAGACAGTAGGTGTACTGTATTGCTCTGCTGAGTCCAATTCTGTACTGCAGGCAGACATGGCAAAAGAAGCATGCAAGGCAGCAGGTCTGGAGGCAGCAGATTACACTGTTTCAAGTTCGAACGAGATCCAGACCGTTGTAGAATCCATGATCGGAAAAGTGGATGCGATCTACGCTCCGACTGATAACATGATCGCAGCAGGTATGGCAACCGTAGCCATGATCGCAAATGAAAACAAGATCCCGGTTATCTGCGGTGAAGAAGGAATGGTAAAAGAAGGCGGACTTGCAACTTATGGTATCAACTACTACAAACTTGGCTACAAGACAGGTGAGATGGCAGCAAAAGTCCTGACAGAAGGTGCTGATCCTGCTTCCATGCCGGTCGAATATCTTTCTGCAGAAGAGTGCTCTTTGCTGATCAACAAAGAAACGGCAGATACACTGGGGATCGATGTTTCTTCCTATGATGCAGATTCTCTTTATACTGCAGAATAATACAGGATTGTAACAAGAAGATCTTAAATTCAGAAAAATAAGCAAAAAAGAAAAGGGAGGCACTGAGCTTCCCTTATCTTAGTGAATATGGAGGACAGTATGAGTGGTGTAGCACTGGCAATGCTTGGAGCGGTATCCCAGGGTGTACTTTGGGGACTGATGGTTCTTGGCGTTTATATAACCTATAAAATATTGGATATTGCCGATCTGACTGTAGACGGCAGTTTTGCACTCGGTGGATGTGTCTGTGCGGCAATGATCGCGAACAAAGGCATGAATCCGGTTCTGGCAATTTTTATCGCACTGCTTGCAGGACTTGCAGCCGGTGCAGTGACCGGATTTTTACATACCGTATTTGATATACCGGCGATCCTTTCCGGTATCCTGACGCAGATCGCACTCTGGTCGATCAATCTGCGTATCATGAGTGGGAAGTCAAATGTTCCGCTTCTGAAAGCACAGACTATTTTTTCGGAAGTTGTAAAAAGTACCGGACTGACACAGTCTCAGGTTTCTCTGATTGTCGGGCTTATCATAGCTGCACTGATGATTGCCTTTCTCTACTGGCTGTTTGGTACTGAGATCGGTGCGGCACTTCGTGCTACCGGTAACAATGAGGCGATGATCCGCGCTCTCGGTGTCGATACCAGAAAAACAAAGATGATCGCACTGATGCTCAGCAACGGACTGGTTGCAGTTTCCGGAGCACTGGTATGCCAGAGTCAGAAATTTGGTGACATCAATATGGGAACCGGTGCTATCGTTATCGGTCTGGCTTCCATCGTTATCGGTGAAGTGCTTCTTGGAAGGCTGCGTTCTTTCGGAAGCAGACTTGTATCTGCAGTTGTCGGCTCTGTTGTATATTTCCTGATCCGCGCGATCGTACTCCAGCTTGGAATGGATGCAAATGATATGAAACTCCTTTCCGCAGTGATCGTTGCGCTTGCACTTTGTATTCCGGTTGCCATTAATAAATGGAAGATCAGAAGTGCTTATAAGGAAGGGGGAAGTGACAATGCTTGAACTTCATAATGTAAAAAAGACTTTTAATAAGGGAACGATCAACGAAAAAAAGGCTCTGCAGGGTCTGGAACTGACACTTCAGTCTGAGGATTTTGTGACGATCATCGGTGGAAACGGTGCCGGAAAATCAACCATGCTGAATATGATCGCCGGTGTTTATCCGATTGATGAAGGAAAGATCATCCTGGATGGGACGGATATTTCCAGAAAACCGGAATATGCCAGGGCGAAATATCTGGGAAGAGTGTTCCAGGATCCGATGAAAGGAACTGCTGCCGGCATGGAAATCCAGGAAAATCTGGCACTTGCATACCGACGTGGCAAAAAGCGCGGATTAAAGTGGGCGATCGGTAAAGAGGAACAGGTCTTTTATAAAGAACAGTTAAAAGCACTGGATCTTGGACTGGAAGACCGTATGACCAGCAAAGTCGGACTGCTTTCCGGAGGTCAGCGCCAGGCACTGACTCTGCTGATGGCATCGCTGCAGAAACCGCAGCTGCTTCTGCTGGATGAGCATACAGCAGCCCTGGATCCGAAAACGGCTGCAAAAGTACTGGCACTTACTGAAAAGATTATTGACGAACATCATCTGACGGCAATGATGGTAACGCATAATATGAAAGATGCGATTCGTCTTGGAAATCGTCTGATCATGATGCATGAGGGCCGGATCATTTATGATGTAGCCGGAGAAGAAAAGAAAAATCTTCAGGTCAGTGATCTCCTGGCGAAATTTGAACAGGCAAGCGGCGGAGAATTTGCAAATGACAGAATGATGCTCGCCTGAGCTTTTATGGGATTTAAGTGACAGATCGACGGAAGATAAAACTTAAAAATTGTGAAAAAGCTTGCTGATTTTAAGATAATGACTTATCATAAAATCAGCAGGTTTTTCTTTTGCCCGTAAATAAAATACAGAAAAGCCTGCCAAAGAAGAAACGGAGGGATGCAGATGCAGTGTAAACGTTGCAGAACATTTTTCAATTATGATAAGTATTATGGCATCTGTCCGCGGTGTGCCTGTTTCAACAGACCTCCGGGGATGGAGGAAGTGGATCTTTTTGAAGATGACAAAAGGTTCCGGATGGAAGACTACGAACTTCCGCAAATGGAAGGAATCCACAGGGAACTGCATAAGCAGTATGACAGCAATAAAAAACCACATAAAAAAACAAAAACGGCAAAAAATAATGCAGAGCAGGTGGAAGACTATCTTAAAACAAGAGCAGAGAAAAATGCAGAGGTCAAAAAAGATGCGGCAAACAGCAGAATACGTGTAATTATTTACCTGATCATTGCAATCATGGCTATATTATTTTATGTATTTGATAATATGATGTAAATTTTTGAAAACGATAAAGTTTCGTCGATATCTCCGAGATTATTGAAAAAAATACATCTTCTCTTGTTGAGAATTCATAAACGCTGTGTTATAATGTTTTTAATATAAGGGTATTTGCGTAGTTTTGCAGGTACGGAAAGGAGTAGACAGCAGTGCATATCGTAAAAGATGAAAATGGCAATGTTTGCCCTCATGGTCATGAACACAGCCACGGGCACGGACATGCACATACACACGACGGTGTATGCCAGGAAGGCTGCAGCGGCTGTGAGACACATGATCCGAAAAAAGAAAACATTGCACTTTTGACATATATGCTGCAGCACAACGAACATCATGCTGCAGAACTGGACCAGATGGCTGATAAATTGCGGAAAGCCGGTATGGATACAGCGGCGGAACAGATACGGAAAGCGGTTGACGAGTTCCAGAAAGGCAACCTGTATCTGAGTGTTGCACTTGCCACTGTAAAAGAAAACTAACAGGAGGCGGAGAGTATGTGTCTTGCAGCAGTATACAAGGCTCAGGATCCGGAGACAAAACTGTTTGAGTTTGTGAGCAGGATCGATGTCGATGGAGAGACGATCACCCTTACGGATGTGATGGGTGAGCAGAAAGTGGTAGAAGGCACTATCGCAATGGTAGACCTTGCAAACAGCATTGTGAAGATCAACTGCACGGAATCTTAGCAGTTATCAAATAAATTAATAAAATGGAGGTATGTTACTATGAAATTATCGGAAAAGATGAAAGAGAAGCAGCTTCTCTCTTTTGAATTATTCCCACCAAAAACAGAGAAAGGTATGGCAAATCTGCCGGGAACGATCGATCATCTGATGGAGTTCAAACCGGAATACATTTCCTGTACTTACGGAGCCGGCGGCGGAAACGTTGGGGCAAACCGTGAAGTATGTCAGATGATCAAGAAAGCAGGTTCCGTTCCTGTAACACATTTCACCGTAATCAAAAATACAAAAGAAGGCATCAAAGAACAGCTGGATCAGTACCTGGAAGAAGGCGTTGATCATATGCTGGCACTGCGCGGCGACTTCCCGATGGGTGAGACAAGCACCATGGGAGATTTCGATTACGCGACCGACCTGGTGAAATTTGTCCGTGACCAGTACGGCGATAAATTCGAAATCGCAGTAGCAGGTTCACCGGAAGGCCACATTTCCTGCAGAAGCCTGGAAGCAGATATCGCAGTTCTGAAACAGAAACAGGACAATGGTGCAGACTACATCATGACACAGCTCTGCTGGGATATGGAACAGTTCAAATACTGGCTGGATGCAATCCGGAAAGCAGGTGTTACCATGCCGGTAGACGTAGGAGTTATGCCAATCCTGGATCAGGCAGCTACGATCAATATGGCACTGTCACGTAACGGCTGCGTAATGGACCGTGAACTTTCCAGACTGATCTCCAGACACTGGCTGTTCCCGAATCCATTTGCAGCAAAAGATGCAGAAGGCAAACCTTTTGATTTATTCTATGATAAGAAAATCGCAGAGTTCAAAGAAGAAGGTATCGAATACACGATCAGACAGATCGATACATACCGTGCACTGGGCGTTGAGGGCATCCATCTGTATGCACTGAACAAATGGAAAGATGTTTCTGAAATCATCAATCGTTCCGGTCTGCGTACACTGGTATAAAGAGACAGGCAACAGGAGGAAATATTTATGGCACAGGTAATAGCCGTTGCAGGAAAAGGCGGCGTGGGAAAGACAACGCTGTGCGGGCTTTTGATACAGTATCTTTGTGAGAAGGGGAAAACACCGGTTCTTGCGGTGGATGCAGATGCCAATTCCAACTTAAACGAAGTACTGGGCGTTGAAGTAGAGATGACACTCGGTGAAGTTCGTGAGCAGATTGAAAATGCAGCGAACAGTGCAAAAAGCCCGATCCCGCCAAGTATGTCAAAAGCAGACTATGCAGAGATCATGATGAACCGCTGCCTGGTCGAAGAAGATGACTATGATATGCTGGTCATGGGCAGGACACAGGGCAAAGGATGCTACTGTTTTGTAAATGGTCTGCTTCAGGCCCAGGTACAGAAACTGACACCGAACTACAAATACATGGTCGTAGACAATGAAGCAGGGATGGAGCATATCAGCCGCGGCATCCTGCCAAAAGTTGATACGGTCATTCTTGTGAGCGACTGCTCCAGACGAGGTGTTCAGGCAGTTGGACGTATTGCCGGACTGGTGAAAGAGTGCGGACTTAATCCAAAACAGATCGGACTGATCGTAAACCGTGCACCGGAAGGCAAACTGAACGACGGAACAAAAGAAGAGATCAAGAGACAGGGTCTTACACTTTTTGGTGTCGTTCCGCAGGATCAGGAAGTCTATGAGTATGACTGTGACGGAAAGCCAATGACAGAGCTTCCAGAAAATGCAGCGGTAAAAACTGCACTATATAAAATACTGGACTCTATCAGTTTATAAAGCACAGCCCCTTGCGGGAAGCCGTGAGGGGATTTATTTCAAAACCCCATATCCCATGGGGGCGGATAGGATATGAGAAAACCTGTGGGATGGGAACCCATAAACAAGGAGGTAGATGATGGGAAACTTTAAATTGACAACCGTTGAAGAATTCGAAGCGGCTACAGAGAAACTTCTGGAAACAGGAAAAAAAGTAGGAGCAGATGCATGGCAGTACCGTGCAGCAAAACAGACCCCACACTGTAAATTTGGTGAGCAGGGTGTCTGCTGCCGTATCTGTGCAATGGGACCTTGCCGTATCACACCGAAGGCACCAAGAGGTATCTGCGGATGCGACGTACACGGTATCGTAGGACGTAACTACCTGAAATTTACAGCAGGCGGAGCGGCAACACACTCTGATCACGGCCGCGAGATCTGCCACACACTGTACTGTGCAAAACCTGAAGGACCTTACAAGGTCAAAGACCCTCAGAAGCTGATCCGCATCGCAAAAGAATGGGGTGTTGAGACAGAAGGAAAAGATATTTACGATCTGGCACATGAGATGGCATATCTTGGCATGAGCGAATACGGCAAAGTATTCGGCACACAGAACTTCTTAAAGAGAGCTCCTCAGCATACACAGGAGATATGGGAGAGAGAGGAGATCGCACCAAGAGCGATCGACCGCGAAGTATCATGTTCTTTACATATGAGCCACATGGGATGTTCTTCCCTTCCGGAGGCACTGATCCGTCAGTCCTTAAGAGCCGGTC
>OGGG01000597.1_pt1 | contig 38654 bp, 82 predicted proteins | sample 1571201 | NCBI WGS metagenome assembly OGGG01 (sample SAMEA2581946, study PRJEB24529) | metagenome | biome: Human gut stool | place: China | collected 2011 | reverse complement strand
CATTTTAGTTTGTATAAGGGAGAGTTTGTAAAAGTAGAGGTGTATAGTGGTAAATTTGAGATGCCCAATAGAAGGTGAGGAATCCGTATAAAACTAATGAAATAAAACCTTCGGTGTATTCATAGGCTTTTTGTTGATACATTAGTTTGTAAATGTGTAAAATGTCGGAGATGAAAAAGAAGAGAGAAATTAGCAACCAGATAATGTAATATAATAACATAGTTATACAGTTTGTAAATGATGGATTGTTAATTTGTAATATTTAATTCAGCAGATTGCACTTCGTAAACACAGTCACTTTCGTCCATGTAGCCGAGTGCACTATCTGTAAGGTCTACACAATTACAACAGCCATCTTTTGTTTCAAGTGTTTTCATAAAATAATGACCCATTCCGTTAATCTCGTAACGAAACACATCTCCGGGTTTTAGTGAGTAAAATTTAACAAGAGCAGAAGGTGTATGAATGATAAGTGTCATAGTTTGTAAATCCCCTTAGAAATGATTCTTATAAAGACCAGATAAAATGTATTCGTAAAAATCAATATTCTTCTTTAAATTTTCGATTTCAGAATTTGGGGTATTAGGTTTTTTCTGTGAGTTTGTATACTTGATATTAGATTTAGAAAGAAGTTTTTCCGTAATTTCAATAGCAGTTTTCTTATCCATTTTTACTTCCTATTTATACTTAAAATTTCAGTTTGTAAATTCTTCAAAAATTTAGCAAAGAATTACTTTGTAAAAACATGAGCAGTATTACACATAAGCATTGCACGGGTCATTAGACCAACACCACCAATTCTAGGTGTAATATCAAAACAATGATTATATTTGTCAGTACGAAGTTCTTCTGACACGTCTCCGTACTGTTTCCCATCCTTATAATTGATACCAACGTCAATGATAAGGTCTGGGCAAGAACCAGAATTTTCGTAGCTGTTGATTTTAATGTTCCACTTACAATCAAGGTCGTTTTCTGTAATGAGGTTCATACGACCAGCAGCGGTAATAAGAACATCTGCACGGAGAAGCATTTCTTCACGAATATATCTTTCCATAGAGCTGTTAATACTAATTACGTTGCAATGACGCTTCATAAGCATATCACACAACGGTGCGCCAACAATAGACGACTGACCAATAACCATTGCGGTTTTACCGTCAAGATTATATCCAATAGAATCAATCAGTTTCATAACACCAAGCGGAGTACAAGGATGAAACTCAGAGTTTTTGTTAAATCCATCAACATCAGCCCAATCAGGAATCTTAATATTCTTTACATTGATATGTTCAGGAACAGGAAGTTGTAGAATAATTCCAGAGCACACATATTCAAACCCATCAACCATATAGTCATCTTGACAATCATCAATTTCTTTCTGAATTTGTTTCTCGGGGGTATTCTCTGGAAGTTTAATAAGTTCTGCGTGAATGCCTACTTCCTCAGAATCCTTTAGCTTCCCACGGATATAAGCGTTGGAAGCTGGATTATTACCAACCTGAACAATGTAAAGACATGGAATAATTTTTTCGTTCCACATACGATTGATTTTTACTTTAGCCATATCTTTGTATTTTTGTGCAATAGACTTACAATCAATAATCATTTAAGTTACCTCGCTTTCTATTAAGTATTATAGCGCAAAATTTAATCTTTGTCAAGTATTATTTTGTAAATCAGAGTAAAGTTTTATCTATCTGCGTCGTATAGCCATTTTTGAAAATACTGTTTGTAATTTTATCACCCATAATATTAAACGGGATTAGTTCCAGTTTTCCATCTTCAAGACTATAAGAAAGCCGATTTTCTTTAACAGAATCATAGTCGGGGTCGCTATCAATAAATTTATTATAGACATCCGTTGCGATTTGACGTTCTAGCTGGCTTTTGGAAATCTCAATTATGTTCAAATACCCTCTTTTAATCTCGTTAAATTGATGATTATCCCATAGCTTCTGAACTTTTACTTTACCGTTTTCATCAAGAACTGCAATAGGATAATTACCTTCATCATAATCATCCTGATACATCAATACATATACCATAATTATACCTCAGAACGCATATTTGTAAATTTTATTATAGACAGGTGGTTCAATTTCATATGCCCTATCTGTTTTCTTGTCATATCTAAACCACATCTGTTTCATCTCAGGCATAGGATAGAAACCTTCATCAAACGCTTCGATAACGGCATAGTTATAGCAATGCTCAAAAACATCTAGTTCATTATTCTTAACGGCATTGATAGCATCATCGAGATTTGTAAAGTAACCAGCAGTCCAATCACTATCAGCCATCCAATACATCGCTTTATGAGAAACGGGAGAACTGAAATGAGCGTTTTTGTCGTCTTTAAATTCATCCATAAGAGTTACTGTATAAATCATTTTTGCAAATCCTCACTTAAATTTAACATTAAAATTTGTACAAGCACCCGTAAGGGCAATAATAAACGCAAGAGCTACTAAAAATTTACTATTCCATTCATACGCAAGTAATAGAAATGCACAAGTTGAAATTGCCGCACCCATGAATAAACCTCCAATTTTATTTAAGATAAGTTAGGAAATTTAAAAGTTTTTCCATCCCACCATTTGCCCAGAAGATAAAAAGTTCTTGATGTGATTTTACTGTACCACTCTTAATACTTTCAAAGAAATAATTAGGGTTATTTTTTGCTGTAATACTCGATTTCCTCTCTTAATCAGTCGGAATTTCCAGCATCCAACATTTTTTAGAGGCAGTCTTTTCGCTAGGAACTTTCCAGCCGATTTCTTTTGTGTATTCAAGAGTTAGCCTACGTCCTCTTTCGCTTAATTGCATAGCCTTATTTAAAAGATTGAGCAACGCTTCTGCAATTTCTTGTTTATCTCCGTCTTTTTCTGTGCAATTATAAATAGTATGTTTTAGTTTTGTAGCCATACTTGTACTTCCAAGGTCAAGAGCATTCATAACAAGATTATTATATTTTTCGTAAAGTTCATAATCTTTATCACGTTTATCCCACATATCGTCTTTTGATGGTTTATTTTCATTAACTTCGTTTTCATAAGCCGAATAGAACCAAAAAATTGCGTGAGTTAAAATTGTAGCATCTTGACCTATGTTGTGCTTATCAATAATTCTTTGATAATATTCAACATCAAAATCTTTTGATTCCCAAATAGTAACACCAGATTCTTTATTAATAATCATTTTATTCCTCCGCATCCCAAAAATTCCAATGGTCAAGGCTAACTTTTTCGTTTTCGTCAGAAATAATATCCACCCAAGCGTTGAGAATTTCTCTGTAAACCGTCATGTTCGGGCAGAAATAACCGTCCTTGAATACAGGCATATCGTCATTACAGAGAATCCGCATAGCAGCGGCACATACAGCAGCAGAGCGAGAAACACCAGCAGAACAGTTAAAACAAAACCAGTCAACCTTGCTTTTGTTATCCAAAATAAACTTTACGATATTAACAGCTTGTTCTTTTGTAATACAAACACCTTCAATATCAGTAGTACAGTCGTCAAATTTGAGAGGAAGGAAATTAATTTTATCATGAGACTTATCAAAATCAATATGATAACCGTGCGCTTCCGTAATAGAAATAAATGCAATTCTGCGATTATGTGGTTCACGAATAAACTCTTCTGCATCCTGTGCAGACATAACCATGAAGTCCCAAGAACCGTTGATGCCGCCATTAAACATAGTTTTAATCATAATGTTTACCTCTATTTATTTATCTCTTGTTTCTACAAGTATTATAACACAAAAGGGATAGGCCGTCAAGACCTATCCTAAAATTTAACAAAAATTATTAACCGGTAATCTGTAACAGATTCGTATTTGTGCTCAGATAATAACTAGGATTACGCATAATCTTTTCATAATCATCTGCGCCCTGAAAACTATCAATGACCTGTTTCTCTTCTTCTGTCATATCATTATAGTGCTTATTACCGTAACAAGGTGGGAACCAGTTGCGTCTTTTAGATACATAAATATTGAAACGCTTCAATAGCTCTTCATTTTTCCAGACACAGTGCATCGTACCCTTTTTATAAAATGTAACATAAAAATACTTAGTATCAATCTTTTTATAATTACATTCGTCTCTTGCTTTTGTGATTGCAACATTCAGATTAATATCGTCAGTTTGTCCACCATCCAGATAATTCAAAGCTTTTTGCATATCAGATAGTAATTCAACGCAGTTGTAAACATTTAGAGGGTTCTTATCCCATTTCCAATCAGAAAAAGCACCATTACAGGGAAGAATGACTTTTTTGCCAACTTTATGCGCTTTGTTTGTCTTCCATCCATTATATAAATGAATATTGCTTTCCATTTCAGGGATATATGCAAACTTAGCAGACATTTTATCAAACAGGTCAAGTATAGTTTTCTCAATACCATCTTGTAGACCAGCGTTCATATCATTCATTAAGGTCTGAATGTTAAACATAGTAAAATCATACTCAGCGAACTTACTAATCATCGAAGAGTATTTATCCTTCAAGTTCTTTGTTAACATTCCTGTAAACTTTTCGTTGTTTAATAAAGAAGTCCAATACTTATGACGTGTTAGATTGATAAACTTATTCTTAGGAGAACAGGTATAGCCAACAGCCTCATTTCCAACTTTCAAGGAAAGGTTAGAATAATTACCGGCATCCTCAACAACGTTACGATTCAGATAAGGAAGCAGAGCGTTAAATTCATCAATAAGAGCTAAACCAAGTTCCATTTCCTCATTATACTGAGCAATTAAATCTTCTAGGAAATTAGTGGTCGTCAGCTTAGAAGAGTTATCTCCCGTTGATTCTTTGTATTCTTTTGCTTTCTGGAACTTTTCGTAAATCTCGCTATGGTGTTCTGGCTCTGGAATATCAATATAAATCAGAGCAATACGAACATCTGTCTGACGTTCTGCATCACTAAATCCATTATCTACAAACTGAATCTTTGCCCCAAGGTCATTCAGTGTATTCATCAGGAATTTACGCTTGTTAGAATACAGATTCAACAGGGTTTCAGCATTAAGAATGCAAAGAATTTTTCCACCATTTTCTTGTTGCATCTGAATAGCTTTCATCAAATGCTCATCGCCATTTGCAAAAGGTGGGTTCATAAGAATCAGGTCATAATGTTTCTTGCTTACAAATGTCATAAAATCATTATGAATAATTTTTACATGGACATAAGTGGAGCGTTCTTTTACTTCTTCTTTCAGTTGTTTAAGCTCTGCAATTTGTTCGTCAGTTAGACCTTCATAGTCATCTTCTTTCCAGAGATAACGGCGATTCTGACTAATTTCGTACATCTTGTTGTTAAATTCTTGAACACGCTGACCACAAAATTCATAGTTCAGAATACCACGAAGATTAGGGTCAAATTCAATGGCGTCAACATTACAAAAGGCATTGTTATAATCTTTCCTGTTAACACCTTTTTCCGCAAGAGATTCTTGGTATTTTTCATTTTTATAACAACCAAATGCTCTTAGTAAATCTCCTTTGCCAGCGGATGGTTCAAGAACTTCACGGATGGCTTGTGTATCAATCATATCAAAAAGCTGATAGGCAACAGACTTTGGAGTAGGATAAAAACCATTTTGTGCTTCTGCTGTAGAAACAAGACTATTCATAAACACCTCATATATTAAATATATTTTACAAAACTTGTATCTTTCAATCTAATAACGCACCAGCATGGTTCTTGGCAATATGGACAAGTTGCGTAGGCGTTGTTGTCTTTGATTGTAATGCCATGTTCAAATTCTTCCATTTCAAAGAAGCATCCACACTTTTCACAAATAAACGAATAAGTCTTAGGTTTATTTCCAGGGATTAAAATTTTCATTTTTTCAACATTTCCTTCCCGTATTCTACTCCTTCAAGGCAATTTGAGACCATTGCCCCATCAACATCCCATGTGATATAATGTAAATTATCGTTTACAATTACTTGAAAGGCAACAATCCGCTCATCATAATAAATGCCAATAATTTTCTGATATTCTGGGTTTGTAAACAAAATCCAATAAAGCTCTCCGATTTCATCAGGCGATAAATTGCCCTCTTCGTCAGTAAACCATAGTTCGTCATCAACAACTTGGTCTACTCCTTTAAATTTTGAAATCTTTATATCAACACGATAAGGAGTGATTTCGATTTTATTAATTTCAATTCTATACTTTTTAATTTTATATGGGTCTACAATATTTGTCATCTAGGTACACCCCCAATAAAGTTTTGACCAATTTTGCAAGTCAAGTCATAATATTTTTTATAAACCACATTAACCAACTCGTTATACTTTTTTGCTGCTTCCTCATAGGTGTCTGCAAAATAATAACTTGAAGCATATTGACGCAGTTCAATAGTATACTCATTCTCTTTATTCGGGACAAAACGCCTCCAATAGCTATCATCTTTAACGATACCAAGGGTAGGTTTACGATTTACAATAGGTTTAGTTCTACCATAGCGAAAGCCAACACAATATACCTCTTTGTCAAGAGGAACAAACTGCCAATTATAGACCATATTACACCTCATACAATATAAAAACCACAAACCACTTTGTCGTCTGGTTTTTCCGTAGAGAAAATAAAGCGGGTTAAACCGGGGCGGTCGCCATGTTCAGAAGACGTAATATGGTAGACATAATTCCACCCGGCTTCCTTATATTTCTGTCCGATAGCGTTTCTAGCATTTACAGGGTATTCACCATCAATAATTGCTTCTTCCCATTTATACCAACCATGATAGTCTTTAATAGAACTATCAATTTTCTTTTCAAGCTCATCAAGTTTCATATCACGTTCTTCAAGTTCTTTTGGAGTAATCATGTTAACACCAACCTTTCTATTAGTATTATAACATAAAAAATCCAGAGTGTCAATACTCTGGATTAAATTTAACGATAAATTTTAATTTTATATTTCATAAATATAATGCAAAAAATCTTTAACCCATTCTGGCTGTCCATCTTTTATATCTTTTGGACACTGGTCAAATGGAGCCAAAAATGTCACAACCACCTTTTCTGATTCGCTTCCAGTCCCGTCCCAATAGAAGCCACCACCATAATCAGAGTAGATTTCTATATCGTCTAAGTTTGTAAGGCTTTCACGAATTTTCCAATTTTTTGTATCATCCAGTTCTTCGCAATATGAGATTGGTTTATAACAATCATCTTCTTTGTCATAGCACTCTTGTGGCGTACAAATGGACGGATACATAACGTCGCAAGTCCCATCGTAGCACCCATAATAAATATTGCCTGATTTCTTAAATTTAATAAGTGCAAAAGCTCTGCTCATAGTAACCTCTTACTTATTCATCATCTTTTTAAATTCTAAATGTTTCTTAAAGTTATGACTCATACATGGTTTATCATCGTTTGGATTCTCATTATCCAAATAGTTATGAATTGTGTTATTACTGTCAGAAGTGCAACACTTTTTGCATTCTGGACAATGGGTATAATAAATTTCTAAATTACCGCCCAAACAATCACAATCTACCAAAAGGCTCTTCCCAAAAGCCACAAATTCACAGCCGCATTCACATTTAAATTTAATACCATCATTTGGCAAAATTTTTATATTTGGATAACGTGTGATTTTTGTACCCATTACGGCTTCACCTCAACGTCAGGAAGAACTTCTGTGTGGAAGTACATCTTATAATGGTACGGGTCGGTCATTGTTCCTGTAATATCTTCCACAACATACATCGTATAGGCATTCAGATAAATATAATTTTTCTTATAAGTATTTGGCCCTGTCTTAATGGTACATACGAGTTCATTATCAGAATTATTTGAGATAGACATTAGCCCCTCTGCTTCAAGGATAATCTTATCAGTACGAGCATTATATACAGTAATACGACGTTCTGTTTCAAAATAATTTGCTTGCTTTGAAATGTTGTGGTTTACTCTATCTGCTTCGGAGCAGCCTACACAGAATAAAGCAATAACCGCAATCATGATTGCACAAACAATTTTCTTAAATTTCATAGCCATTAAACTCCTTATCTTTATATTTCTTGCATTTTTTAAAATTACCTTGTTTATAATCTTCGATAAAATTGATGGCTTTTTCTTTAGACCAACCCTTTATACGTCTATAGCTGTTAACACTTGTTGCATCCCAACACATCTCAAATTGATATGGGGTCATTTCTAAACACCAATGGCAAGAACCGTTCATACCATCATTATTCCCGAAGTCACAACAAGTGATATACATATCCATAGGTGGAACATAGTGGTGTTTACACCATTCAAGAGTTTCAGGAATAAAATCTTTTGTTACAGGATATTTAATTTCTGGAATTTCACCAATATCTTTTGTCCACTCAAAAGAGTTTTCCATATTATACCTCACTTATACCATACATAAAAATCTTCTTTGAAAAAACTTTCTATACCAATTTCATCTTTATTTTTAAGAAAATCTCTAAGTTTCATAGCTCCATCCCCTAACATTTCTGTTAGTGGGCATATATTATTTTCTATACAACCACCACATCCTTCTGCAATAATAATATGCCTATTTAGCCAAGTATCGCAGTATGAACAGTTCATCCCATAAGAGCAATGGCTACATATACATTTATGACAAAACATGATACCCTCACTTAATTTTAATTTTATTCTTTACTTCATTTGGGGACTTTGCTGGATGTGATTTAGGTTTGTAGCAATAGTGACCACTGCTTGCCTCCATTGCGATAGTGATTGGAACGAGAAACAGCGTACAAAGTACAAGTGCCAAAATGAATTTACCTATGAAAATCAGAACGCTTATCATTCAATCCACCCCACAAATCCGATACACTGAGGGAAACCATATTCTTTTATATAATCTTCATCACCAATCTTTTTAGCACAAAGATAATGAACGTCTTTCCAGCCGATACGGTCATCATCATGAGATTCTTCGTCCAATACAATATCATCTTGGTTAAGAATCTGATACCCCCAAAGATTATTCCACTCATTTGCGACATAATTTTTAATATCTTCAAGCGAATTGAAGGTCTTAGCTTCTTTCATTGCTCCTGCCAAACTACCTCTATGAGGTCTATAAATTAGCATTTAATCACCAGTCTTTTCATTATTGCGAACATTATAAATTCTGTCAACAGAGTAATCCATGATGTCTTTAATTGCATCTGTTAAATTATTAGAAACATTTGTTGCGGTATCACTAACATAATCAGATACAATTTTAATATTGTTGGGAGTAATTGCCTTGGCGGCAACCATCTGATAAATGGTATCCTTTGATGGTGTCATAAATGATAGCAAAAGTACAATAAGTCCCGGAATCAAACACTTTTTGCACCTATTAATATCTTCTTTTGTATCTTCACCAGCAATGAAAAATGCTAGTCCAACGATACAAAGCCCTCCACCCAAAAGTCCCAAAAAGGCTCCAAGAGATGGAACGGCATCTGCCAAGTAAAACCAAATAGGATTAATAATAGGAGTATCCATATAATCACCTCAATTATAATCAACGAAATAACCGTTATACTTAAATTCTTTTGCAGCTTTCCCAGCAACCATAAGATTCCCTGCAATGGTAATCATTTCATCCGGCTCTTTAGTAATGCCAGGCATAGACACAGCCAGATAAATTGGTTTATCTATGCCATCACCTTTACGAAAAAACTCAATACCCGTATCGCTAAATTGAGTACGCAGTTCTCTTTCTGCCTGTTCAAGAACAGAATATTTCACTACTTTCATTTAAATTCCCTCTACGCATACAATATACATACCAATTAATGTTACTACGCCTGCAATTACAATAATTCTAAGCCAGAATAAAATATCATCATCGTCACATTCTTTTAAAGCAAGAACACCAGTTGTCACAGTCGAAAAGCTAATCGCAGTGATAATACTTGCAATATAATGAAACATATCTACTCCTTATAAACAAAACAGAAATTTTAATTACTTAATAATTAAAGTTGCTTCGTATGCGCAGAAAAGGATAATTCCCAAAAGTACATCAACCCAATCATCATTTACTACATTCTTGCCAATAATAGCACCGATACAAAGAGAAATCAAGCATCTAACCCAAAACATTATACAACACCTTCTTTCTTTGCTTTATATTCTGTCCACAAATCTTGTGCAATCTTGATAGCTTGGTCTTTGGATTTAGCCATAACGAAAACTCTATATTTCCACCAATCATCATGAAAAATGCTTTCGTTGATAATATTAATATTAAAGGAATTATCACTATCAAAATCTCGCAGACTCACATCATAACTTCCATCTTTGTCATACCGTACACTATAAAGCGCTTCGTCTTTTGCTTTACCGTCGAAGAACTCTTCAATCGTTGGCTCTGACCAATTTGTGGCATATAGTTTCTTAATATTTTCTGCGCGTTCTTTATTATCGGTAATAGCGATAATATGACAATCAGAATAATCGCCATCAGTAACAGCATAAAAAGTTTTCATATTAACCCTCCAATTTATAGCTAGATTCTACGTTAAATTCAACAATTTCGTAAGGCGCATAATCAATCAACTCGATACAATCATCAGAATTTAGAAGATTCGTTAGATGGAAATAAATGTTCATACCGTAATTACCAAAATCTTCTATATTGTCAATTTGTTCTTTTACTTCTTTCCTACCAAGTTCCATCAATTGTTTTTCTACATTGCGCTTACCAGTTTCGTTCAGGGCAGCTTTGATATCGCCATTATATTTATCAATTAACACCCAAACCTTCATATTAATCCTCCAGATAAATAAGCATCCACATAACAAAAATAACAATACAGAGAACCATATTGTCAAAATTATCAGCCCTGAAAAAGTGCATTCCAGTACAACCAAGTGCCAAACAAATTGCAGGATTCAAAATATTCTTAATAAGTTTCATTATAATACCAACCTTTCTTTTTGTGTTTTTGTTTCTATAAGTATTATAACAAAAAACAGAGGTCTTGTCAAGACCTCTGTTGAATTTATTTCAAATTAGCGCTACAACATTTAACACGAAGAGGGAGAGTGCAGATAATACAAGAAAAAAAGTTGATTGCTGAACCCAAAACACACGTTTGTCGTTATTATTCTTTTTACTTTTTTGAACATTAGAAAGCTGAATAATCATTTGCTCTTCATAATCGGATTCGTCATTATAATCGTCCTTATATTTTTCTAAATATTCCTCAAATTCATCTCCAATAAGCATTGTTTCGTATGGTATCCTACGTTGAGAAAGAACAGAGGAAATAAAACTTACAATAAGTAAAGTAGTAACAAAAACAATATTGGCGTTAATGTCGATACCGTTTTCTGACAATGCTTTAAAGTTAAAGAATGCGATAACAGAAATAGTTAAGCACGAGAGGATTAATCTCTCTGCATTCTTTAAAATATTGGTCTCTCTCTTTTCTTCTAGCGAATAAGATAACTTAGCAAATTCTAGTGCGTACTTTACTTTTATCTTTTTATCCATTTTACCCTCCATGAAAATTATTTTTGATTTACATATTGCGTCTATTTTTTATAAATTCAGTATCAAGATACTTATCCATCTCTAACTGACAATCTTGTAAGGTCTTTGTGTGATTGTCTTGTGCTTGATGAATTAAATCAGTAAGATATTTCAAAGATTCTATCTGAGCAGAACGTACAGAATCATCATTAGAAACCTTATCTGTTTCATTAAAATAATTACGCAATTTAAGATAGTCCATTGAAGATTTCGGGACAATAAATATAGGTTTATAAGGGTTTTCAATCTTACGCTTATTACTATTTAGCCAGTCTATCATCTCACAACTGTTACCGTTCCATGTGTATGTAATAAGCATCCCGCGTTTATGTTCATAATATCTATCCCAGTCCCAATCTTCTTGTACTGTAACGTGCCGAATATTAAGTTCTGGAACAGACAATAGACTATGGATTTGTTCAAAACTCATTTTTGGAAGGGTATATGGAGCAATTGAATCATAATTAAAAATCTTAATCAGTTTTTTATAGGCAACATAGTTTGGAATAAAATGCGCTAAATAAATACCGATAATAATAATTAAAAGTTTTAGTAGTCCTTGAACCATCACTTATCACCATTACCATCATATCCATTTTGGATAATATCAGTAATTTCTTCGATAACACCACTAATCTTGTTTACAGTATCAGGGTATCTAATACTATGGTCTGCATCAAGAAAAGTATAACCATAATGGTTCGCCCACTTCTCAAACTCTGCAATCATGGCAGTAGAAATCTGAATCGAAAAATACTGAATCAGAACAACAATGATAAGAATAATGATAACACAAATCAAAATACCATAAATCATTAGAATGGACAATCCTCCTGTTTATCTTTCTTCTTGTTTTTAATTTCATCTGGAATATCTTCCTCGTTCCAAATATTAGTTACAAATACACGCTCTAGCTTCATTTCCTGATTTTTTACATTCATATCATCAACACTAATAAAATCATCATAAGAAGTTACAATGCCACGAACAAGAGCTTTATTTGAATTATTAGAATAACAGCAAGTCCAAATTTTATCCTCTGTCACAAAATGAAGACCATGGTCAGACGCAAACCAACTATTTGTCTTTACTTCACCATAATCTTTCCACTTAAAGTTGCTATTAAAGAAACTGCAACGATTCTTGGCATCAATCCATTTATAAACGGTCATTGGAAGTTTGATGATTTCTTCAATAGGTTTCTTTCTTGCAGAAGGACATTTATCAACGTCTTCTTTATCTAGGCGTTTAAAATCTAACGTGTAATATTCGTCATCATACTCAAAATAATCAAACGGAATGCCAACTTCCATAGAGATTTCTGATTCGTTCATTTCAGAAAAATCAAGTTCAGTTGTACATCCGCAACTCTTATCTGCATCATCAATTTCAGAAAGCTTACTTACGACGTAATTTAAATCAAAAGGCTTGCCCTCATTCTTTAGCTTCTCTGCGAACTTGTTGTAATTCTCTCCGTACATCCCGCCAAGAAGACTCTGGAACTTATCGTAACTATCCACATTTTGCTGACTAATAGTGAAACCAAGTTTAAACATCTCAGGAACAGGGATATCAAAACCCTTATTCATATACTTTTTAACACGAATAAGAGACATAATAGGAGAATCAGTTTTTGGATTGAAATGAATAGTATTGCTTGCTAAATCTTCAAGAAAAGTGTCACCTAGCACAAACTCTTCCGTAGAAAAATCATAACAGCCCATGCACACAGAGAAGTCAAAAGAATTTAGCACATCCTGTGCAGTAGGATATTCATGCTTATAAATTAGCTGAATAGTTTTACCATTTTTGGCAATAGTAATAGCATAATCACTTTTGAAATTTGTTCCATAGGATTCTTTATGAAGAAAACGGACAATATCTTCTTTGTGCTTAAAGAAGATATCATAATCGTTGATATCCTTATTGGTAAAGATAGAAGTAATAGCACCACCAGCCAAATAACATTCATAGTATGAGAATATATCATAAAGGTCGCCAAGCTCACGCTTTAACTTACGTCTCTGCCAATCGTACATCACAAATTCCTCCCAGTTTTAGTAAGAAAATCTTCTTTCAGAGCCTTGCTAAGTTGTTGTTCGTCCATAATTTTAACGTGTGGATAAATACTGCGATAATATTTAGCAGAACTTTTCGCGTTTTCTTCATTCGTAGAATAAACATTACGAATAATCATTGCAGTGTCAAAACACACAATCCATCTGCAATCATCCATTATTACATCTCCTAGCTGACAGAATTTGTTTAGCAAAATATACCCTGTTGTCTTCAAGGCAAGAACGGCATCCGTTTAATTTAAGAGCAAGGGCCGCCAATACTGCATCATCAAAAGTATTATACTCTACAAAAATTGCTGGATAACCTTCCACATACGGATAATAGCAACAATGGAAACCGCTCTCAGAAGTCTTATGACTCTCTTCTACCACAAACAAAGAGCCATCTTCTGAGATATCATAAGGGATAAAGCCATATTCAGAAATGCTTGGATTACCTCTGGATTTACGATACAGGTCACAGACTTCAATTCCACACATAATTAATCACCAACCATATCAAGAATTTCTGCTGCGTCTGTCGCTCTGATACCAACACTAAAAACATCATTAACGTGTTTAATTGCCAAAGCGTAAAGAAGCGCTTCGTCAAAAGTCTCACAAACAGGCTTGCATTTCTCTCGACCAACGACACGCGGGACAAAGTATTCTCTACCATTAATAATATCACTAAGGATGTAAATTTCTTCGGAGATTTTGTAAACGTCTGGGTTTCCAAACAGAGTTTCATATTCCTTAGAATCTGCCACATCTTGGCATTCGGCAAGAAGCGTTTTCCAACTGATATAATAATCGTAGACGTGTTCTGCAAACTTCGAGTTATTTTTTACATTTTCTACAAACTTTGGAATATCCCAAATGCCAGTATTCTCTTTCTCAAAATATTCCTGTTTTGCTTCACGCATACCGACCATAATCAGACCTCCACAGGTTTATCAATCAGCTTTTCAAGCACTCCCACCATATCGGCAACTTTGCCGGTATTTTTGGTGTTCATGTACTTCATTGCAATTGTTGCAAGAACTGCACTGTCATAATCAAGATAGCAACAACTACCTTTTACAACCGTTTTATCAGAGACATACGGATAATAATACTTGTGCTCTCCACTATTTTCTTCTACGATGTACATACCATCCCCAACTTTTGAGGCATCATAGTAACAATTATTGTCAGGGTAGCGATTTTTGAACAATTTAGCCACATCAGCGCATTCTTTTTGCAGGGCTTCATAAGCAGTGCAAACGCCGTATACTCTATACTTTTGATAATACTGATTTTTTTTGTTAAAGAATGTTTTCATATCAGGATAGACTTCTTCCTCTTTATCAAGGTATTTCTTATTCGCAACAATCATTATAAAATTCCTCCGTAACAATCGGCTCAACAATTTCAAGGCTCATCTTTCCACCATTATCTGCTGGGATATAAATACATTTGCCATAAGACCCCATATTAAACTCATCATCGCCGTACCACATAGAATAATCAGGGGCAATACAAGGCATCTCATAATTTAACAGAAACCTTCCAGTATATTCTCCATATTTAATCTTATCGCCAATATGGAGAAGAAATCCATTCTTGTCCTGAATTTTCGTGATGTCTCCAATATGAAACTTTTTCTTTGGAGTTTTATGTTCGCGTTTCGCCATATTTATCTCCTTTTCTGTGTTTTTGTTTCTACAAGTATTATAGCAAAAAGAGCTAGGATTGTCAACACCCTAGCTCAAATTTTCTTGTTAAATTTTGCTCAACATTCAGACCATGATTCATAATACTGGCTATTACTGGCTTTCCACATCACTTCAACGAATGCTTCTGCCTGTTCGATAGAATTAAAATCAAAGTCTAGCCAAACAGGTTTATCTAGTTTACCCGGTTCTTCGTTGTCGTTATTAAAAGTCACACTAGCTTTTACGCTGATTCCGTGGTCGTGATAATACTTCATATAATTATAAAACTGAAAGTCAATAAAATATTTCTTACCCAAATCATCATCAAAACGCTTTTGATATGAATAATCAAATACATCTATGCGACTATTGGGAACCCACTTCTTATAACCATGCTCCGTTAGTTTCTTTTCAAAATCAGAACAAGAATCTCGACTGTAAAATACCAACTTTATTCACCTCTCAATCGGCCCAAAACCAATCACAAAGATTATGATAGTAGCTCATTTTTGCATATTCCTTCTTGCGCTCAAGCAACTCCTTTGCGCTTTTCAATTCTTTTTCTGCCTGCTTTACACGCTTTTCTTGTGTTTCAATATCATAATCTATATATTCTTTTAGATACACTTGACGATAACCAAGTTCTTGCAACATATTAGCATACTCATAAGATTTATATTCAAAAATTTCTTTTTTAGAAATTTCATCACCATTTTTAATCTTGATAGTTACTAATTCATTATTATCATCACATTGCTTTTCGTCGTCAGTATACATACGATACTGAATACAAAATTCCTTAACCATTATTCTAACCTCACTATTATCCTATACCTATTCCAAAATTCATCCATTATCCTAACACGGCTTATGGCATCGTAATCAATACGATGCAAATGTACATCCAGATTTGGCAAATGGATTATTAATTGTCATAGCTCCACCTCAATAACCAGAATTTGTCCAGCAGTCACCCCACCAGTCACAGCTAGACTTCTCCACATCATCAAGTTTATTCTCTGCGTTCTCTAGCGATGTTTGATACAGTGCAATGCTATATTCGAGGTCTTTAATTTTCTTCTGAGTTTCAGAAATCAAATTCGTATATTTTTCTACCTCAGACCGATAATACGGAATATAAAAAACTTCTTTATATCCAAGGTCTTTCAAAGCTTTAACGTAAGAATTTATATCGTATTCAGGAATGTCTTTTGCAACAAGCTCATCTCCTGTTTTTGTTTTAACAGTACATTCTGGGACATTTCTGTATTTTTCACTCTCATGCATAGTGTAATCTACACAAAACTCTTTAACCATTGTTTTCACCTTTATTTGCCGGGTTTATCCAAACCTTCTAAAACTTCTCTGCTAGGATGTTTCCCACAACCAATTGCAAATGTTCTTACTATTTTCTTTCTTGTTATTTTTAGCTTTTTCTAGCTCTTCTTGATAAGTAGCTAAAACTTTTTGGAGCCTAGAAATTTCCTCTTTTGCTTCAAAAATCATACGCTCATACTTTTCAACATTATAATTCAAATAAGACTTTAAATAAACCTCTTTATATCCTAAATTTTTTAGCATTTGAGCGTAAGTATCTATCTCGCAAGATGGAATTTTTATATTGGCAATATTATTATTTACATTTGTTCTTATAGAACAACGTGTGTCACTAGAGGCATAATCAACACAAAACTCTTTAGACATCATTTTCACCATTTTTAATAATATTGTACTTTTCTCGCATTTCTTTTGCTTTGCCACAAGACATATTACTTTCCGGGCAAGTGCCACAAACACAAGATGGGCCAGCACTCTTGAACAGATGAGGCGCAACAGGATAAACTAGTTTTAGCATTTCTTCTGCAACCTCTCTAATTTCACGGCTGGCACGATTACAACAACGTAGATTAAAGAAATGATTTAGCTCACGAGCATTCATTGTGACAATCATACGAGTGCAACAAGCCTCTGGAAGCAAATAACGAGCGTCTTCTTGTGCTTTTTTCTTCGCAGGAGATTCTTTCATACCTTCTGCAATATACTTCTTTGTCAGTTCTTCCTTTAGCTCATTATAGTTATTAAAAGAGTTTTTCACGGACTTTTCATACAGACGGACAGCGGAATAACCAGCATCATAAATTTCCTTTGGAACAACGTGGTCTGCATTATCCATATCTACATAGCGCTGACTTTGAACAGAAAAGCTGGCAATGCGATGACGTGAAATTTGAGCAAGAAGACTGCGAGACACACCTTCGATTCCGAAAGTAAAAGAAGCGTGTTCTAGCGGACTAGCATGACCTAGATTAGATAGTCTTTCGAGAAAGTTGCTAACTTTCTCGTCTGTTAGACCATCCATCAGGGTTGAAATATCAGACTTAGAATAACAAAGTTTGGCAGCAACGGCAACAATCTTTTCTGGGTCTTTAGTGTGAGTGAGTAGCTTGACTTTCATTAACCATTCTCCTTTTTAATAAGAAATCATTACAAGATTCATAGAACTTACAAGATAAGTTACGCCATCAATAACAACTTGAACCTGTTCTCCATCATAATCACACCAACTATCAAGTTTGCCTTCAACAATAGTACCATCTGGCATTTTAAACTGGGCGTAATCATAAGAATATGTCAGGTCAACCATCTGCCTATTACAACCACAAAGAACAGACATTGCAATCGTTGCGAGAAAAACAGTAATACACTTTTTCATGTTAAATCCTTTCCGTATTCGATAGCGAGATTACGAATGAGTCTTTCAAATATATCTTGGTATGAGTAAAACCAATATGTATCATTCACAATAGTAGCAAATAAATTAGCACCATTCCTATCATAACCAATCCCCATAAGTAATTTAATAAACCGTTTACGGGTCATTATTCATCATCCTCGTCATCGTCCTCGTGTTCAAGTTCATAATCATCAATCTGACTTTGAATTTCGTCTTGCATTTCAGATTGTAAAGCGCGAACGTAATCGTCACCTAGAACCGCTCTTGCTTCATCAAGCAATTCATCTAGTGTATAATAGTAATGTGGAAACCCATCTTTATCGTAAAAATAGCCAACCATTTAATCACCTTCTTTAAATATATTATATCATAAACGAATAAAATATCAAGAGTTATCTGCAATATTTTTTAGAATATAAGCGATTACATCAACCGTCCAGCCATTACCAACGGCGGTATATCTTGCCGTATCAGAAACACCAGCGGTATAATTATCTGGCAATGTTTGCAATCTTTCGTATTCAACAGGGGTTAATTTCCTGCATCTCCCGTTGATGTATACTTTCTTCTGTTGATAACCGCCATGTACACACGTTAAAGTTGGGCACTTAAAATTTTTACTATATACTCGCTTTAGCATCTCATGCGTATTTACATCCAACGTAGCAGCAACGTGTTTATCTTCTCCATGAAAGTCATAGCCGCAATTATAGAAATATTTTTCATCAACAGAATCTTCAAGAATATCCTTCAATACATCACCGCAAATGTTAATTTCATTATTTAGTGGAATATTTGTCCAATAAAGTCTTGGTCTATTTTGAGCAGAAAAATTTTCACTATTGATATACACTGGTTCGCATCCAAGACACTCTGAAATAATACGCTTGCTTTCTTCATTCATGGATGCAACATTTTCAAATAGAAAATATTTTGGGCGAGACTCTTTTAACGCTCTTGCAAACTCAAAAAATAATCTACTTTTACCATCAAGATTAGTTCTGTTTGCGCCAGTGGTGATAGAAAGACTTTGGCACGGACTACCACCAATAATCAAATCAATTCCTTTGTATTTGGTGAAATCTTCTGTTATTACATCTCCACAATGAACAATGTTCGGATAGTTCTTTTTGCTAATCTTAATTGCATTCTGGTCAATTTCGTATGCGTAATAGTTATCAATTTTTAGTTCAGCTCTTTCAGCCGCAACCATTCCGCAACTAATTCCATCAAAAAGACTCAAGACATCCATAAATATCTCCAATTTTCGTCAAATTGCACAACAAAAGTACATAAATACATATAAATTTGCAACAATATTACATATATTTTGATGATAAAACTTAGTTTTTGTTGTTATTTCAAATAACGCGATGGAGCGTCTTTGGTATAGTACAATTCCATATCTGCCTTATACATATCAAGTTGTCTTTTACTATCCACAAGTGTATTAAAGCTAAATCCCGCTACAAAAGATACGGCGATGGACAAAATCAAGTGCGCTGCAACCCATTTACCGACTAAGATAAAAGGAATCTGAACTGCTACAGCAAAGATATCGAACAAAAGAACGTAAACCCCATATTTGACCATTTTCTGTAAACGGCTAATGCTTCCTTCGTAAAATTCCTTCGACCTCATCATACGTCAATCCTCCTAGAACTCAACCTTTATCAAATTATTCTTTTGCAGCGTCCAGAAGCATCTTGGCAAGTTCTTTCGCTTGTTTTACTGTAAGATGGACTTCTTGGCATTCAACGTCAACGAAAAACACGACACGATTCGTCTCTTTTTCTTTGTGGATGCTAAATTCCACAGGGCTGCCCCATTCGTCGGATGCTTCTAAGCATTTATAGTTTAATTTCATTGCGAACGCTCCTACTTTTTAATGTAATCTTCCATATCAAGTTTTCCTTAATCAAATTAACACTTTATTGACAATGTTTCTATCGTCTCTCTTTATGAGTATTATAACAAAAGATAACAGGATTGTCAAGCCCCGTTCTCAAATTTAACAAAAAAATTATAGAATTTTTAGAACACGATTGTACAGCCCATGAACATGGTCAACATCTTTATCCACATGGTAGTGACCGTGGAACCAGTCTTTATATGTCACTTTATAATCAATCTCTTCAAGATAATCAGTAAGAACATCTGATTCATAAAAACCGTATGGGTCATAATAAGTCATAATACTTGTTGGGGCGCAATGAGTTAAAATATAATCTACTTTATTGTTGTTCTTCTCAAGATTATCCAAACCGTGTTCCATCATTTTTACAGATGGAATCTCTTCTTTCCACCAAGAAATATGTTCTTTTCTGCACCATTTATCATGCGAAGTAGCACCGCCCATTACGAAAAATTTCTTGCCTTGTAGATTATAGATATCACCATTATTAAGATAATAAATACTATCCGCAATTTGACGAGCCTGACCACCATGAAAATCAATTAATCCAAAGTTGTTATAAAGAATATCATAGTTTTCATGCACTTGCCCACACATTTCTGTATGGAGTAGACTATATCTTCACCTCTAAAAGAGGGTTCGGTACTTCCGATGCCGTACCAATAGACACCGTACAAATTAGTCGTTTAACCTTCAATGCTTAATAAAGCAAAGCTCGGCACAGGATTGGCATATCATAAGACTTAGCGTCCCCTGTTAGCACATCCACAAATCGCCATTGTCCTGCGATTCCATAATACAATGTTGAATGTACACCGCTGGTCTACGTCCACCGAATTTTTTTCAACCTGTCACCAGATTGGGAAACCCATGAGAAATAAAAACGTCATACTTTCTTTTTAAGAAAAGGGTTGGTTTGTTTCCATAAATCAAGGTAAAAAAATTCATTACATCTTTTTGGTCGTTTATGCTATTATACCAAGAACCACTACCTCTTTTATCGAAATAAAAGCTCTCAGAAAATCCATGTTCGTCACAAAACGAATCAATTATCTGCTTGATTTCTGGACATCCAGAATTGATTGAAAAACTCAATCTGAGATGATTGTGATTTGATGGGACTTCCGACACACAACCATCGCCATCAAACAGGCCGCGAATGAAATCATACTTGTTTTCGCATGAATCATATATCGCTTTTACACCAGCTCTGCCTTTCTTGAAGCAATTTGCATCGCATGGCAAGTCTTTACGATTCAGTGTAACGCGATAAAAATTCCTTTCCTTATTTGCGATTATGCGACTACGATGATAATGCTGCTTTCCAAACTCTTTCGCAATATCTTCAACAATTTGTTTATCAGACAACTCAAGAGTTAAAGAACAAGCATTGCCATATCTATCTTTGCTAACACATCCGTCAGCCGTAAGAAATCCCATCACATAATCAATTTTTGACATATATTCTCCTTAATTTCCAGCCACGCATAGTGTCGTCCACGGTTTTTCATTGTACCATTTTGTCCACCAACGTGTTTCACCAGACCAATCCCAAGTAAAACCACAATCTCCACAAATAATTACATAATCGTTCTTTGTCAAATTTTTGCCTTCTGGAAAGAATGTAGAATTTAGTTTTGCAGAATCATGGTTTAGGTGAATATCACCTGTTACATAAATCGCCATTATAAATACCTCTCCACAATATAACTCAAATTACCAGTATAATGAATTTCCCTAATTCCCAAATCTCTAATTGCCTTACTACACGCTCCGCAAGGCTTACTCAATGCGATTTCACCCTTTTTAGTTTCTCTGTAAATATAAAACGTGACCTTGCTAAAGTCAACGTCCAAGTCCTTAATCTTGTTGATACAGGAAATTTCTGCATGAGTACCATGTTTATTAGGAAGAATAGGGTATCCACGGTATTTATTATAAGACTCTTGCAGAGGGGACGTTTTCGTAGTATTCCAGCTAATTGCAATTACTTTATTTTTATAAACAGCACAACAGCCTAAGTGGAACGTAGGATAGTCGCTAAATTCACTGGCTTTCTTTGCAAAATCAAACCCTCTACTGTCGTTCATAGTCTTACAAGAACTCCTTTAAAATCTCATTGTCACAGTGGTCAAGAACCGGAATCTCTACAACCTCATACCCGGCTTCTTTGATTACGTCATCCATGTTATCGGAATTTAACAGATGAATCAGACGTTGTGTTTTTAGCTGTTCATTTGTGACCTTATTTTCGAGTTCATCCAATCTCCTAATTACAGCATCTTTTGACTGCATTACTTTATCAACGGAACTGAAATATTTTAGCATATCTGAAAGCACCTTTTGTTCCTCCTGATGTGATTTAAGGATTGATTGTTTTGATTCATACTCACAAGAAACTCTTTTGTAGCATTCGACATAAAGAAGTTTCTTTGCTTCTTTGATTCCGTCTTCGTTGAAAATTCCAATATCTGGGTCTAAGAAGCTCTCCCCGGAATATTTTGTATCAATAATTGCATAAAAAGACATTTTCATTTCTCCTTAATTTAGGCATCTCAATATAGGAACTGTAAAACCTAGACGTATTCCAAGTTTATTCCACACACTTAGAATCATACTTTCTGTGAAGACTTGTTCGGAAAGAAGATTCCACGCTTCAATTCCTGTTAAATTTTTGTAATTTGTCAATTTAACAGGAATATTTACAATTTCCTGTTTACCTTTATCCACTTTGCTAAACATCCCTTTAATGTATAAATCTTCTCCAATTGGATAGAAATAACAATATTTACCATATGGGCAATAAAGTTGACCACCGTATTTGGCACAATATGGGCTTGCTTCTTTAATTGCTTCTTTATCAGACCATTTTCTGCCTTTTGGTAGTCTACACTCTATAATTTCATTCTTCATAAATACAAGCCCTATCAGTATCAAACAAAAAACTGTAATGTTTTTTGTTGTTATATAAAAATTCCGTTACTTTTTTATAGTAATCTTCTTTAAAATTTAATTTACCTAAAGGGATAATACTTCCATTCTCAAGTTTAATCATAGGCGTTTCATATTCTTTAGAGAACAGAACATTATACTTCTTGCAAATTTCTAAGAATAACTCCCTATCAAAAGATTTTGTTTCTTGCATTATTCATAACCTCAATGTCTTTATCAGAATAAAATTTAACAGAAGGATTACGTTTATGCTCCTTAAAATAGTAGCCCTTGAAATGTTTCATAGATTCCAGAAGCATAGAAGCACCAATCATTAAATCATCGTCTTCCGTAAAATTCAGAATATTGTTTGCATACCGTTCCAAATTTTCAATAGATTTCAAATCCATACTTTATTCTCCCTTAAACTCCTTTGCTGATGCCCTATCTCTTCTTGCTCTATTCTTAGCTTTAATTAAACACTCATAACAGAGCACGTGATTCTCATAGGCTGGTTTACTACAATTTACACATAAGCCATTCTTAATACATTTTTCTCTATGTCTTTCATAATATTGTTTTCTTATATTTGAAAACTCTGGATTATTTTCTTTCTGCCATTTGTATCTATTGCTTCTCCACTCAAGACACTCGTCACAATACTTTCGATTTGGAGCCGTCTTATTTCTTCCGCATTTAACGCAAATGTTATGTTCTCGCTTATAGTCTCGGTTAGCTTTCTGTCTATCACGACATTCCTGACAAGTAAGACCACCTTCGACAGGCTTGTTCTTTCCACAACAAGAACATAATCCGGCTTTCTTCCATTCTTCCCTTTTTTCTTTTGTAGCCATTTTAATTCTCCTTTCTTTTCTGAATGTATTATATCACAGCCTCAACAATCTGTCAAGACTTAAAATGAAATTTTTATCTAGTGATAATAATTATTATATATCTAATACTAGTATATATAATATATTTATTATTATATTATTATTTATATTTAATATATATAGTTATTAGTATTTATAAATATATATTTAATAATTTAACAGAATATTATTATATTATTTATTAAATAATATATAATTAAATATAATAAATAATAATATATAATATATTTAGTTAATAATTTAAAATAATATTTATTGTTTTTCAAATTTGGTCTTGACAAATGATTGCCAATATGTTATAATACTTATAGATAGAAAGGAGATAAAACGATGACTACTGATAATTTTCTGCTAAATTGTCCCTTTTGCGGTTCAGAATGGATTGAACCTGTTAAAGTTTTGAATAACTCAAATAAGAATAAATTTTATATCAGATGCATGAATTGTGGTGCGAGAACTAGAAATCAAAATACAATTAAAGACGCTATCGCTCTTTGGAATAGGAGAGCATAATTATGAATCGTGAATATAGTTACTGGGAAGAAATCTATAATGCTTATGGGAAGACAGAAAAATGGATATGTCACAACTGTGGACATGATGTCTATTGCACCTCTAACTTTTGCCCCGAATGTGGATGCGTTATGACTGGTTGCAAAAAAGATAATAAATATACCATTGTCTTTAATTATGAAAGGTTCAAAGATTATGACTGAAATGCAGAAACTCGATAAATATCTAACCGAACACAATATCAAGCATACCTATAAACGTCGTTGGCCGGAATTTGACAAACAACAGAAAATCATGCGGGTGACTGCGACTGGTGCAATTTATCATACAATGAAAGAAAATACTATTGATGGTGGATGGCAAATTGTAGTTAATGATGAGAATGGTGAATATTTGTTTGATGCTATCTGCGGATATGGTAGCTTTGGGTTTAATAGAGGATTAATCGAGATTATGGGCTGTATTGTTCCAGATGATGTGCATGATTCTGTTGAAGGGTTTCTAACCGCTGACGGAGTAATTGAAAGAATTGAAAAATATTATGCCGGTAATGAGCCGGTTTTAAATAACTGTAAAGGAGTGGATTAAAATGGACGAAAATAATAGTATGGAGATTGCGCTAAATAAGCTATCATTGCAAGATAATGATGTTGTAGTTATTAAAGTTGACCCGACGAAATGGGATTTCGATAAATTTGTGCCATTATTTAAGGCTATAAAAGATATTTCTCCTAATCCTGTTATAGCAATTCCAGATGGTATTTATCTTGGAACGGAAAATATTGATTATATGATTCAATATCTTAAAGATATGAAGAAAAATTAACTATTATAGAAATGAGTTGACTATTTATTGGCAAATATTAAAAGAAGCTATGTGCATAGTCTAGGGAAGAGTACTGACGATGTTACTGGCAGTTGTTTTGAATTAGTAACTACTAGCGGCGATAGAGTGCTAATTGATTGTGGAATGAAACAAAGCTCAGACGATTTAAAAGATTATCGAGATAATATTGAAATAATCAAAAATCTAAAAATTAAACATCTTGATGCAATAGTTCTCAGCCATAGTCATATTGACCATTCCGGCAATATTCCTGCGGCTTTTGCAAATGGCTTTACAGGCGTAGTATATATGCCTAAAAACTCAAAAGACATTGTTAAATTACTTTGGTTAGATTCTGCAAAGATTATGCAACAGAATCAACAACTATTGAAAAAGAAGGGGAACGTAAGCGGCAAGCCCACCTATACAGCAGAAGACGTAGAAGTTGCCTATAATCATATTGTAGAATGTGAATTTAATCAAGTTATTGAAATCTCTGAAAATCTGTCTTTTCAATACATCCATTCAAATCACATCATTTCTTCAAGCCAAATTATTTTTTATGTAAAAGATAATGGCGTAACGAAGACAGTTGGTTATTGTTGTGACCTAGGAAGCCCAAATATTCAAGGCACATATCTTGACCCGTTTGAACCTATTAACAGAGTTAATTTGTTGATTGGTGAGTGCACATACGGTATGCAGTTAAAGACTAACAATAAGAAAAATAGAAATAAAGATAAAGAAAAAATCAAAACTCTTATTGAACAGGTTAATGAAACTGGCGGGCGTTTAATCATTCCTGCATTTAGCTTGAATCGCTCTCAGGATATTTTAACCGTTCTGTATGAACTATTCCATGATGACGAAGAGTTTAAAATGCCAATTGTATTTGATGGTATTTTATCAGTGGAAATTTCAAAACGGTTTGAAGACTGTATAAATTATAATAAAGAGCTTTGGAATAAAGTATTCTCTTGGGGAGCAGTTGTAAAGGTCTCTGATTGGGCTGATAGTCTTGCATATCAGAATTATACATCGCCACAAATTATTGTTGCATCCGGTGGGATGCTCAAAGGAAGAAGTACAGCCTATGTAAAAAAATGGTTATCTGACCCAAAAACCACTGTTTGTTTAGTTGGATACGCTGGTGGCGATGGTAGCGTTGGATACATGATTCAAAGAGAAAAGGAATTTCCTGTTATTAATATTGATGGATTTAAGATTCAGAATAAAGCCCATGTTATTTCTTTAAATTCCTTCTCTTCTCACGCAAGTCATTCTGAACTATTGGAATATTATAGTTCTATTGAATGTGAAAAGATTTATTTGGTTCACTCACAAGAAGACCGAAAGAAAGAATTTAAGCCATTGCTTGAAGAAGAAATCAGCAAAAAGAATCATACCACAAAAGTAGTTCTTCCAGATTCTAAAACAAAAATGTATTTATAAAAATATTTAGAGTAGGGTATTGACAAACCCTACTCTTTTTGTTATAATGCAATCAGAAGCAGAAAACAAACAGAAAGGAGTGATAAAAATTTTTACTATTTATAATGGGAATTTTTATATTGCACAATTCTCTACCGGGTTAAAGCCGGTTCGTACAAAAGGAGAAGCCATTCAGTTTAAAACTTATGATAAAGCAAGTAGTTTATTGATATTCGTGATGGATATTTTAAGGGTGAAATAGAACGTCATCATATTACGCTTTCTGACGAATGGAAGCATATTGTCTATGATGATAGAATTATTCAGCACTGGATTATGGACGCAAAACGTATGTGCTGGTGTATTGAGTGTGTAGATGTTTCATACGCTATTTCCAAATGTAAGCCTAAAAACATTATCTTTGAATTTGGACAGGGTATTCTTCTTGATTGTGATAATCTTGAATACGCTCCACATCTAACTTGTGCAAAGACAGGTCTTGATGGCATCAATCAGCTATGGAATCAGGATTATAAGTTAATTCTAAATGATGCTAAAAATGTCAATGCGTATTATGTCACACGCACTTATTTAACAAGACATGGTATTGGTCGTCTTGATAGTGAGTGTACAAGAAATGATATTAGCGACAAGATGGAAGAGGATAAAACAAATGTTCCCAATCCATTCCAGAACCATTTGCGTTATGCACCTCTTGACTATGATTCCTTAGTTCGTAGAATTTTCATTGATAGCGAAGTGTATAACGTTGATGTGAATATTGTATTCACGCACTGCAATGAGCTTCCTGTTAAATTAGAAGAACTCAATAATGCTATTCAGGGTTATTTTGAAAGCAATGTTCATGTTTATGAACAGTTTTCAGAAAAAGAATCTTTTGAAAATTTGAAAAATTATTTTCTAAAATCACTTGACAAGACTTGATTTTTGTGGTACAATATTTACAGAACAAACAATGAATAGGAGGTTAAAATGACCCGTAAGCGCTTTGTTAAACTTCTGATGGCAGATTTGGGACAGCGTAACTATGTAAATTACATCACTCGTATTTTAGTTCCAAAATATTACAAATCTTATCAAGAATGTTTTAACAGAAGATATAGTGCTGATTTTGTGAATAATATTATAGAAGAGAGGCTTCTTTTGAGACTAAACAAACTTAAATATAAGGAAGTATAAAGATATTTTTGAAAAATTTCAAAAAACCTCTTGACATATCACATATCATGTGATATAATACTTATAAAGACAGGGAGAACTACATAGCAAGTAGAAATCTGATTCATGATAGGATTGATAAACTACTATGCAAGCTCTTGGAATGACAGATGGGTTCTTTACAGTGCTTCTGATGGGCGGCTGTAAGGCAGTTCGATTCTTGCTTGATTCTAAAAACTGTCTTTTATTATGGCTCTGTGCCGCAGCCAGCAGACGGGTCGTTCTCAAAAAACGAATTTCGTGGGCGCACATCCCACCAGAGCCACCAATTAAAATATCACAATGAGAGGTGATTGTTTGAGAAAAATAGATAGATTCACAAAAGAAGAAATAAAACAAATATGCAAAGAGAGCAGTTCCATTTCAGAAGTTGCAGAAGAATTAGGATATGCTAAAGAGAGTAGTGCGGTAACGGTAGTATCTAATTATATAAAAGATAATGATATAGATATTTCTCATTTTACCGGAAGGGCTTGGAATAAAGATAATTTTGATTATTCAAGATTCCAAAAGGGCAAGAAAGTGCAAGGCGCTAAGGACGCCTTAATACATTTAAGAGGAAGAAAATGCGAAATATGCGGCAACACAGAATGGCAAGGAAAAGAAATCCCATTAGTAATTCATCACATGGATGGAGACCATCTTAACAATGAATTAAGTAATTTGCAACTATTGTGTCCAAATTGTCATGCACAAACGGACAATTATTGTGGCAAGAATATAGGATGTGACAGAAAATACACAGAAGAGCAATTCGTAAAAGCACTAAGAAATACACCAAACATAAATCAAGCGTTAATTTTAATGGGAATACATTATGCCGCAAGGTGTTATTATGAAAAAGCCTATGAGTTAATTAAAAAATACGATATAGACCAGTCAAAAAATAAAATTACGAATCCACAAAGGGAACGCTCATCTTTAACTGTTAATGGAATTTCGCATACAAAAAGTGAATGGTCAGATATTCTTGGAATAAGACCAGAGCTTTTACGTTCTTATACAAGAAGATATGGGGATAAAAGCGTAATACAATTAATAAAAGAATATATAGAAAATCCATCCAAAGAAAATGAAACATTTAGTTCATTTCGTAAATCGTATATGAGCAAAGAAGGAGAGCATGAATGTCCTATATGTGGGAAGAAGATACAAGGAAAGAAATATTGTTCTAGTGAGTGTGCTCATATAGCACAAAAAAGATGTACTATACCAGACAGAGAAAAATTAAAAGAACTTATTCGTAGCACAAGCTTTCTTAAAATTGGAAAAATGTTTGGAATTTCAGATAATACAGTTCGTAAATGGTGTAAAATGTATAATTTACCATTTAAATCATCTGACATAAAGAGATATACGGACGAAGAGTGGCAAGTTATTTAATATATTTTGTCCGTTATCTGGGCGTGGACGTTAAATAAACCCAGCACCAGTTAAGTGATTCTTAAATTACGCTGCACAAAGGATTAGCCTTTAAGGGATTGCTGTTTACAGCAGTGCTGATTATCGGTGATGATGCCAACTCATGAGGGTGCGTAAGCCGACTTGTCCGTTAGTTGGTGTGGACGTTAAATAAACCAAATAATACCGTGAAGTGGTCAAAAGTCTCTCGTAGATAATGACCAGCCAGAGATATAAAATCTGGTTCTCCCTACTCTTTAGAGTGTAGTTAGACAAGCTGATGGTCTAGCGAACGAACGGCATCCTGAAATAATGGATGAAGATGGGACAATGGCATAGCGATATGTCAGGCGAAAGCCGCAGGATGTTGCGAATCCTGTTTTATATGGGGATATCGTATAATGGTAGTACAACACTCTTCCAAAGTGTGAGAGGCGGGTCAGTACCGCTTATCCCCTCCACTTGTCTTACCAGCTAGACATTAAAGAAGCTGGATAGATAGAAAGAGAGTTTGATAGAAAATGGTTTTAAAGTGGTTGACTTATGAAAAGGATTCTAAAGGCGATGGATACCACGAAATTTGGAATTTTGTTGACAATGTAAAGGAGTCATCTGTTTATTGGGATGATAAAAGTACTTGTACCTGTGTCAAGGTTTCATTTGGAGATGGCGACAGCAAAGTTTTTGCAGTTCATAACGAGGGATATATTCTTTCCGATTCTGGGAAAACTATTGAGCGTGTAAAGATTCCAGAGTATACCAAGTATCCATATTGTGAAAATTCATGGCCTGTGCCTGTTGAAGAAGAGTCCGATTCTTAATTGACTTGCACTTTCGTGTACTTAGTGCAAAAATAAAGTACACATTTTATATGCCTCTTTAGTACAATGGCTAGTACACGGGTTTTGTACTCCCGGAATATGTGTCCGATTCACATAAGAGGCTCTTGTGCCAGATTCGTATATCGGTAGTACAAATGATTCGTATTCATTTAGGACAGGCTCGACCCCTGTATCTGGCTCCATTGCGTATTGTATACGCAAATTCCTCCATTTGAGTTTGAGTGCGGTTTGTAGTAAATTATGCCCGTAACTTACTACAAGTATCTTGCGTATTCAGAATTAAAATAGAATACACTTTAATAGAATTTTAATGCGATTTGATATAGATGGATGTGATTATTTGAAGCCAGAAGAAAGAGTCGGACAAATAGTAGGTATCTATAAAGTAATAGGTATAAACAGGGAATCGAGAGGTGGAAATAGAATTTATAAATGCAGATGCACATTTTGTGGACTAGAAACAATACGTTCATTTGCAGAAATAAATAGAGCGTCAAAATGTACACACGAAAATAAGATAGGCGAGTATAAAGATTTTACACTGCATTGGAAAAACAAAAGAATCCAAGAAATCTTTAAGGGTATGGTTCGTAGATGTTATACGGAAACAAACCGGGACTACAGATGGTATGGGGCAAAGGGAATCAAAATATATGACGAATGGATGCGAAACCCAACTCTATTTGAAGAATGGGCTATAAATAATGGATATTCTGACAATCTAACAATAGATAGAATTAATCCGAGCAAAGATTATTGCCCGGATAATTGCAGATGGATTTCCTTAGTCGATAATGCAAAGTATAAATCAACAACAAGACTTATAGAAGTTAATGGAGAGCGCCATACCGGAAGAGAATGGAGCGCTATTATTGGCTATAATATCAATTTAATAAATAGATATATTAGATTGTATGGTCTTGATGACACGAAAGAGTTCATTAGCAGAATTATGAACAACCCAGAACTCGCCAGCAAGAAAGACCACAATGAATCTCTTTTTGATTTGTATATGAGTTAAACTTACAGGTTTGTACGTTCCTTAAAAACGTATATTATATAACTTCCGTTCATCCAGCGGTTAGGATGCACAACTTATAATTGTGTCAGACTTGTTCAAATCAAGTACGGAAGACCAGTAATCCCCAAAATGTGAGACAACATCAAGAACAAATTGGAGATTAACAAAATTGCTTGGTAAAATTCGTCTTCTATCAAGCAATTTTATATGGAGCTTTAGCATAGGGTACAATCCTCTTACAAGGTTACTTCGCCGCTTCGGCGGCATTAAACAGAGTGATTGCGAGTAATGCGCTTCTAGGATTCAGAAGAGACGCTGGTGCGATGCCAGCAAGTTCCAAACGTACTGTGGGAAAGTCGAAGCAACCCCTAGCACCCACGAGCTTAGTACACTCAAATAAAGAAGCGGTTGTTCTCTATTTTTCTTGTTGGTTTTTAAGAGCTAGTAAAAATCAACTACTTTGCAAAGGGGTTCGTCATCTGTCCTCTGTTCGCAGAAATAGATGACATGGGTTAAATTGTGTTGATATTACAGAAAAAATATTTCTGGTATGGCTATCGTTGTCTACGCTGTCCATATTCTTTATTTGGCTGGTTCCCAGAACTATTGTGAGGACGCTTGCAAAAGTATACACAAGCCAGCTTTTATATGTGATTGTAGCTCAGTTGATAGAGCATCTGACTTTTAATCAGAGGGTCGTTGGTTTAAGTCCAATCAGTCACACCACAATAAACCAATCTAACGAAAGAAGGAATAGTTATAATGGCAGTTGATTTCTTTGGAAGTGAAATAAGTGTTGGCGATGAGTGTGTATTTATTGAACCAAATTATAGTGAACTAAACAGCGGAGTGGTGGTAAAGATAACTCCATGCGGAGTGACAGTAGAGTTCAAAAGTCACAAAGGTTATATTAAAACTGTTTCGAGAACGAGTAATCAAATTATTTGTAAACGATAATTTAATTCAACAAGGATGAGATAATGTTAGTCGAGTCTAATTTTATCGAGATGTAGAGGAAGAGGAACCTCGCCTGATTTTGGGGCAGGAGATTTTGCAACTTCGAGTGTTGTCGTCTCGACCACGGGTGCGAAGGGGAACAAAATAGCTCACGCACAAAAACCGGGTGGAATCATATTAGTGCGAATACGCTGATACCATACGGTGAATCACAATAAAAAGAGCGATATGTAGTTAGCTGACTAAAGGCTAATATCAAGACTTGGTGAAGTAGTCTAACACGGCTGGACGCAGTTTATCACAGGTGCGAATCCTGTAGTCTTGAGAGTTATCTAACGCTCTTTTACTTATACTAGTTAAAGTGAAGAAGTTAGGAGCAGAGCAGTGTTGCAACACTGCTCTTATTTTTTATTAAATTTAAATATACTATTGACGAATAGCATATTATGTGATATAATACAAGTAGAAAGTGAGGTATAAGTTATGGTTATGATTGGAACTATTTGCAAAATTATTTTTTTAGCGTTTTTGCTCTGTCTCATTATTGGGCTTATGATTCCAACACCAACAGTGACGATTAAAATGCGCGGAAGTATCATTACAGATATTTTTTATCCTCTGATTAAATTTATCGCATTTAGCGTATACTGTGGAATGTATGCTAAATATTTGGTTAAACATTATATTAACAAATGGTGGTTTGAATGAATAAAGATTACAAGTGGGATTTCGATTTAACAAACAAACAAGACGACAACCTTATTTTCCTTGCAGAACAAGGAGTAGATATTATCAAGAATCCAGATGGTACTTTTAAATTTGAGAAACCATGTTGGATTGAAAACAACCATTTCTATTCTAAATATGATTGTGAACATACTTGGGGTATTGATGCAGATGGAAATAGATTTCATAATTGTGATATCTGCTCTCACAATTTGTCCAATCATTGTTGTGAAGTACAAGCTAATATTGCTAACCTTGGAAAGAATACCTATCCAATGAGTACGGCAGTTATCAAATGTGAAGCTTATGACCCAATTGAAGAATTGAATATCATTCACAATATGAGTGAAATGATTACATTCATGAATCGTACCCTTAATTTCCTTGGTGGTTGGGACGCTTGTTGCAGTTTTTATGGATTTGAAATCCCATCAGACGAAGATGGCAATGTAACTTCTTCTATTGAGGGATATTACAAAAATGGTGGAAAGTTTACAAAGATTCCAGAAGAGAATGAGTACCCTGTTGTAATTTATTTTGATTATCAATCAGAATATTTTGATTCGATGAAATGGATTAGTATTAAAAACTGGGTGAATTAAATGGATAAGTTTATTTGTATCAACGACTATTACGATGATATAGATTGTGCATTCGCAACTTTCTGTATGGATAAAGAATATTTTGGTAAGATTCAGCCTGATAGAAGTCTTTCTGTTGATTCAGATGATATAGAAGACGTGGATGAATGGTTCGGTGGCACACATTCGTTCCCGGATGGCGTATGGCAAACTATCTTTATAAAGGAGAATTAGAGAAAGGAGTTGTTTAATAATGATTAACAAAAACACGACAATTAAGTTTCAAACGAGGCAAAGCGTTCAAGAAGTTATCAACCTTGTAAGAAGTGGTATACCTATTTGTGTCGCAGAAGCAGAAGATGTTGGTCTTACTATGGTTATTCCATCTGTACAAGATGCCATCATCACTTATAAAGAATTGACATATACCGTTGATTGCTTTATGATGAAGTTTGCAGACCCGCTGTGTGACAGACTGTTGTACGATGGTATTGCAACTAAGCGTCATTTGTGGACTGTATATGTTAAGGGTGAATTTGTTGCAGGAGGCAAAGAATGAATAGATATTATGGAAGTTTCCAAGAAATTCAACTTACAAAACCTGTTTCTGTTGTGGATATTGCAAGATTTGCAGACCGTTTTGGCATTATTACAGCAGAGGATGTTGATACAGGAAATAAAATTACATTCTATAAATATAAAGGCGAACGCAGGGTTATGTTAAACTATGTAGATACCACAATGGGTGAGATTGAAAATAATTATGGCGAAAAGAAGCTGTATAACTTGACAATCGACACTACTGTATTGTTGAAGAATGCCCATATCGAAGAAACTATTTGTAGATTGGAATAAATAATGACAGTTAAGAAAGAAGTTTTAATGCCGTTGTCGGTTGTTGCTTTGTGTCTTGTATTATACAAAAACTGTAGAGTTTGAAAATATTGTTTTATTGTTGAGGTAATACAATGGAATACGTTGAAGTTTTATTTATGTGTATTGTGGCTGTCATTGGTGTTTTTGCCCTATTTCTTTTTATAGCTCCATTTGTCGGAGTTATTATTATTTGGCTCGCTAAAATTATTGATATTTTTTGTAAGCATTATGATACATTTTTTAATTTTATTATAAATTCTTTAACTTGATGAGGTGACAATGTGTTTCTGTGTGGGTATAGCGATATCTCTGGTGTTTCTTTTGATACCACGAAAGCGGTTAAACCAAAAGACCCGTTTTGCATCCGAGACATTAGCTGGATGTTTGTTATCCCAGATAAACGTAAAAAGAGTGGCGATTTTAATAAATCAAAAATATACTGCGTTGTATTAAATTCGCTTGATAGCCCACAACCGTACACTCTTATTAAAACTGGTGGCAATACTTGCGATGTAAAACTTATTGGACAAGATTGGCATATTAGTTATAACATAAATGACTACTATGCAATATATTCCACACTAGATACATTCACGCTATGGAATGGTTATGGTACTTGGCCTATCGCGGATAGCACAAACAATTATTATTCAGACTATCACAAAAATAATACTTGACTTTATTTGTTAAATGTGTTACAATATCAATAACAAAGGAGATACAATTATGAATGTCAAAACCACTATCAATGACAATCCCGTTTATTTTTATGAAATTCCAGTTGGTGATATATTTGTGTACGCAGGGAAAGCCAATATTAAATGCGTTCTTGTAAAGACTGACACAGTATATAATGAAGACAGGACGGCTGTATATAACGCATTGCCAATTACACACCATTGTGGTTATCCTGAATACTTTACAGATATGGAAAAGGTATCAAAGGTAAAGAATGCAACTTTAAATGTCGATATTTAACAAGGGGTCTAAAAATGAAGTTTTCAGTAACAGCAAAACCCAATATGCCTTGCGTAGACGAAGAATTTATCGTAAATGGCAAGAAAGCAGAAGTATCAGATTTTGGCCTAGTATATAATCACGGCACAGGAAATACAAATTGTTGTGAGTCTATGCGCTTTGAATCTATTGAACCAACGAATAAGGTTCTACGCAAATATCGTATTAATCTTGAAGAATACGATGAGATTTGCGGGTATCTTGCTGATAAGTTTACGATTGGTAAATGTGATATCTGTTTTAGGTAATAGGTGAACGAAATGAAGGTTAAAGAGCTTTTGAAATTAATTAATGATAACAGTATTGACGGAAATACAAAAATCAAAATTGCAAAAAGCGTTCAAGATGGCATTTATAGCGGATATTCTGAAAGCTCTTGTTACGATATTAAGTTTTACCCTGAGAGTCAATATAACGAAGATGACAAACTCGTGTTTTACATTGTGTGAGAGGATATGGATAATGACGATTGAAGAACTATATAAGTATGCCGTAAAGCATGATATAGAAGACTACGATATCTGGTTTAATTTCCTTGGCGAGTATCAGTGGGAGAGTGGTCCAGCTCGTTATATTAACGAAGGAGAGATAGACCACGAATGCAAGAAGGTGTTTCTATGACCATCAAAGAATTTTATCAGTGGGTTAAAGAAAACAATATCGAAGACTATGAGCTATGTTATAATGGAGACGCAGGGGGCGGTTCTGTTAAGACTGTTTTAAGCGATATTGAAATTAACGATAAATTTAAAGAGGTAACTATTGGATGACAATTGAAGAGCTTTATAAGTGGGCCGTCAAGAGTGATGTTGAAAATTATGACTTAGCGGTTTGTTATGATAATGAAGATAAATACATCATCGAACGTGGCGATTTGAATATTGATTATGGTATGGAGGAAGTTTTCTTAAATGACCATTGAAGAATTTCACAAATGGGCAAAAGAAAACAGCGTTACTGATTATACAATGAAAATTCAGTACCGTGATGACGGTGGCTACTATTACGGTGAAGATGAAGAAATTTATTGCTTAATTTATAACGATAAGAAAGAGGTTATTCTATAATGAAAGCAATTAAAAAGGGTGCAGACCTAATTTTTACTTGTGACGATGGCAAGACAGTCAAATATAATCTGAATACTGGTGTTTGTATCGGTAAAAATGGTAAACCTTGCAAGTATCTCAACAGTCAGCTCAGAGGTTACAGTGTTGATGAAATTGCCAATTCTTTTGAAGACAAGAATTTTGGTAAATTTATTAGTCATGTTGCACAGAAGTGTTCTAGGAACGGACAAAGTATTCAAAACATTGGCACTGTATTTCAGAGAATGGATGAGTACAAAAGAGAAGAACAGATTTACTCTGCTGGACTAACTCTTGCTGGTACTTTTGGCAAGGATTATTTTAAGGGAACTATTAACGAAATCCCAAAGGGTCTCGTAAAGATTTTGCGAGAAATTAGAGAAAGTGTCAATAACGTAAATATCGGAGAATATAAAGCTCATCCTGATGCTTTTAATTACGCATTTAACCATGAATTTATTTCTCTTTCAAAAAGAGACGCATATCGCTTCTTGATGTATATCTGTAGTGATTGGGATGGAAATAAGCATTGTTATACATACGGTAACAAATTCTTTGATATTTGTAATAAATATGGCTACACACCAAAGTCTCTGTTGAATTATATTGATTATCTTGTAACATACGAAGCTCTTGCTCCTGATTATCCTTCAAAAATTCTAAGAGAAATTGACGACAACTGTAATATGCTTTCTCAAATGTCTGATAAATACGACAGATATCCACGTCATTTCCTGACTTCTCATCAAATCACAAGTCGTACTTACCAGCGTTGGAAGCAAGAATTTAACGAAGAACTGTTTGCGAAACGTGTAAATACAAAGATGGAAGTCACCATTGGAGATTACAAGTTTATCTATCCTAAAACAACTAAAGATATTAAGGACGAGGCAGTTCAGCAGTCTAATTGTGTTGCAAGTTATATTGATAAAGTAATTGGTGGCTCTTGTGATATTATTCTAATGCGTAAAAAGAATGATGTAGAAAATAGTCTTGTTACTGTTGAAGTCCGTAACGGAAAGGTTGCACAGGCAAGACAGCGTTTTAACGAATCTGTTAATGAGTCTGAACAGAAGGCTCTCGACAAATATGATGAATTTCTTTCTAAACTAAACAACAATAAGGAGTGTGCTTAATTATGCTATTAGTTGGTTCTTATGTCAAACTCACAAAGAAACCTTATGAATCTTTTCCTGTAACCGAATCTATGCTAGGCAAGGTTATTCAGATTGAAAAGGATAATATTCTTGTAAAGTATGCGAATATGAATATGGCTATGTCATTTAATGAGTATGACAAGTATTTTACAAGTGTAGATGTTCCTAATTCCCATGACGTCTCTCCTGTTAAATTTCATCCCGTGTTTACTGAATGGAAAATTTTTGATAGTTCTTTTGATAAACTAGACAAAGCCGGTATCAACCATTATCCTTATGAATACTGTACTAACGGCAAGGTTATAAAAGTTCGTAAGCATTATCTTCCCGGTTTAAAGAAGGACTGTGAAATTCTAATTGGTAAAGCGTCATGTTACAATAAAGACGTTTTTGATTTAGAGAAGGGTATTCGTCTAGCCTACGCTCGTTGTAAGACAAAGGAAACAAAGGAGAAGATTAACAAGTTGGGTCAAAAGTTAAATTATTACGCTCCTGCCTTTTGGATGAAGTAATTTACAAACTATGAAATTAGATATCTCTTCTAATCTATCTCTTGTTAAATTTTCTTATATTCTTCCGGGTGACGTGTTTCGTCCAGTCGATTGTTATTGCTGTTGTTTAAAGATTCAAAAGAACACAGGCTCAGACATCAATGCGATAGACCTTGAAAAGAATCTTCAATGGCATCTTGATAATGATTGTATGATTTACAAAGCTAAGTCTGCTAATCTTTCCATAATCTTTTAACATCGAAATTTTAAATTAAACTATAATTGAGGTAATTTACAAACTATGGCTATCAATATTCTTCTTCTTATTCTCTGGCTAATTAATTTATTTATTTGGGTTTATAGTCTCGTAGTCAACAAAAACCGTCTTGCTATTTTCTGGATTATTGTTTCTATTCTGTGGATTATTCTCGAAACCTTCTATATTCTCAACCATCTAATCCCTCTATCATAATCCAATCACATAAAGGATTTACAAACTACAAATATGATTACTAATTTTATTTGGCTTATCATCTTTATTTTCCTCTTTTCATACAATCTCAAAACTACAATTTCTTCTCCTTCAACTTCTAACATTTTTCTTACAGCCCTCTGGCTTCTCTGTTCCATTTTACAAACTCTTGACATCTTCCTCCCTTATTACGCTACTAAAATCTAAAATCTTTTACAAACTCTCCCTTATACAAACTAAAATA
>OGGG01000589.1_pt1 | contig 39052 bp, 29 predicted proteins | sample 1571201 | NCBI WGS metagenome assembly OGGG01 (sample SAMEA2581946, study PRJEB24529) | metagenome | biome: Human gut stool | place: China | collected 2011 | reverse complement strand
CAGAAGGTTGCGGGAACAAACGAGGTGATCATCAAGACAAGAACCTTAAGCGTGGAAGAACGTCAGGCATTAGACGAGGCACTTGTTGAGAACTTCGGCGTTGATGAGTCCAAGATTACAGCAGAGAGCATCTCCGGTGCGGTAAGTGCTGAGATGAAGCGCGACGCGGTTATGGCTACAGCGATCGCTACCGTATTTATGCTTCTCTATATCTGGGTACGATTCAAGGATATCCGCTTCGCTGCAAGTGCTGTTTTAGCCCTTGTCCATGACGTATTGGTTGTAGTTGCATGCTACGCCCTCGCAAAGTGGTCCGTTGGTTCCACAGCGATCGCCTGCCTGCTTACCATCGTCGGATACTCCATCAACGCGACAATCGTTATCTTCGACCGTATCCGTGAGAACATCAAGCTCATGGGACCGAAGGCATCCACCGTTGATATTGTAAATACAAGTATCACCCAGACCTTCACACGAAGCATCAATACATCCCTGACGACCTTTGTCATGGTATTTGTCCTGTTTATCATGGGCGTATCTTCCATCCGTGAGTTCGCACTCCCGTTAATGGCAGGTATCATCTGTGGTACCTACTCTTCCGTATGCCTGACAGGCGCTATGTGGTATGTAATGACCACAAAGAAGCAGAAGAAGGATGCGGTTGAAAAACAGGCAAAGAAGGATGCTGAGAAGGCAGCAAAGGAAGCGAAGAAATCCGGAAAATAATTTTCGGGACTAATTTATAAGGCAAGAAAAATATGAAATATAAGATTCTGGCAAAAGACGGACGTGCCAAACGGGCTGACGTAGAGACAGTCCACGGCACGATCCATACGCCGGTATTCATGAATGTAGGAACTGTCGCCGCGATCAAGGGCGCTGTGTCCACCGATGACCTTCGCGGGATCGGGACACAGGTGGAGCTTTCCAACACCTACCATCTTCATGTCCGGACCGGCGACAAGCTGATTAAAGAGCTCGGCGTGCTCCACAGGTTTATGAACTGGGACCGTCCGATCCTCACCGATTCCGGCGGCTTTCAGTTATTTTCCCTCGCCGGACTCAGAAAGATCAAAGAAGAAGGCGTGTACTTCAACTCCCATATCGATGGTCATAAGATTTTCATGGGACCGGAGGAGAGCATGCAGATCCAGTCCAATCTCGGCTCCACGATCGCCATGGCGTTCGATGAATGTCCGCCGGCGCTTGCCGAGCGGAAATATGTGGAGGATTCCGTGGCACGGACGACGCGCTGGCTGGAGCGCTGCAAGAATGAGATGCAGCGCCTCAACGGTCTGGAGGATACCGTGAACCGTCACCAGATGCTGTTCGGCATCAACCAGGGAGCCATCTACACGGACATCCGGATCGACCATGCAAAGCGGATTTCCGAGATGGATCTGGACGGCTATGCGGTCGGCGGACTTGCGGTCGGCGAGACACATGAGGAGATGTACCATGTGCTGGATGAGACCGTGCCGTATCTTCCGGTGAACAAGCCGACCTATCTCATGGGAGTCGGAACGCCGGCCAATATTCTGGAGGGAGTGGAGCGCGGCATTGACTTCTTTGACTGTGTTTATCCGTCCCGCAACGGCCGCCACGGTCATGTATACACGAATCAGGGCAAGATCAACCTGTTCAACCAGAAGTACGAGAAAGATATGCGCCCGATCGAGGAGGGCTGCGGGTGCCCGACCTGCCGCCGCTACAGCAGAGCCTATATCCGCCATCTGCTCAAGGCAAAAGAGATGCTTGGCATGCGCTTATGCGTTCTGCACAATCTGTACTTCTACAACACGATGATGGAAGAGATCCGGGATGCGCTGGATGCCGGAAATTTTGCCTCCTACAAGGAAGAAAAGCTATACGGCATGGGACAGATCAACCGGGAAAAGGAAATGGCAAAGTAAAAGTAAAAGGGAAAAGGCTTGCCAAACGGCGAGGTTTTGTGTACAATACTCTTTAATGAAGTCGGATGACTTCGGACAAGTTTATGATTTTAGGAGGATATCAGATGTTTTCAATCTTAGCAACAGAGAGTGCGTCATCCGCTGGCTGGATCAGTATGGTGGTGTGGCTGGTTATTTTATTTGCGTTTATGTATTTCTTCATGGTGCGTCCGCAGAAGAAGGAACAGCAGAAGAAGAACTCCATGCTTGCAGAACTTGCAGTGGGAGATACGATCTTAACAACAAGCGGTTTTTATGGAACCGTGATCGATATTGCTGATGATACAGTAATCGTTGAGTTCGGAAGCAACAAGAACTGCCGCATCCCGATGCAGAAGGCGGCCATCTCCGCAGTTGAGAAGCCGGAAGATGTAACTGAATAAGAAGATTTTTAAGAGGGATAGTATATAAAATGTATTATCCCTTTTCTTTTTGAGAGAGTATTTCGGAGAGCGAGGAGAGATTGTCCGGATGAAAAGTAAAAAAAATACGTTTGTTTCACGTGCCGCCGTCGGCTGCGTGACAACTGCCATTTTTCTGCTGTTGTGCATCATAAAGGGCATCTATCCGTTTGGAATTGCCACGCTTGACACTGTGGATTTTCAGTCCCAGTGGATTCCGGCATATTACCATGTATGGGACGTGCTGCACGGAGACGGCAGCGCCTTTTTTGACTGGAGAGTCGGCGGCGGGAATAATTTTGCGGGAGTGAGCGCGCAGTTTTCTCTGTTCAGCCCGTTTAACCTGTTCTTCCTCTTTGTGAAAAGAAGCTGGATTGAAAAATCCATGATCGTGTTTCTTTTAATCAAGCTGCTTGCCATGGGCTATGGCATGCGCTGGTTTTTAAAAGAGCAGATCCTTAAGGAAGAGCGTTACGGAATCTACATTCTGGCGGGAAGCGTGGGGTATGCCGTAAACGGCTATACGCTTTTGTACTATGGCATGGGCTGGCTGGATGTGGCAGCGATCCTGCCGCTATTGTGTTATTTCTTCTGCAGGATGGCGGAGCGGGAAGGGGACTGGCGTCTCGGGAAAAATACGCTCGGCTATATCGTCTGCCTGACGCTGGTATTCCTCATCAATATTCCGCAGGCGTACATGATGTGTTTTTTCCTGATCGTGTTTGCGGGAGGATATTTTTTCCTGAAACGACAGGACCAGCCGCTAAAAAAGAACGGCATTTTAAAATTCGGGCTGACTTCTTTACTGTCGCTTGGAATTGCGGCGGTAATATTTCTGCCGGCAGCGAGGGCAATGCTTGGTTCCTACCGGCTGTCGAGCGAGGAGTACCGGGGAATCTCCGGCTATTTTCTGCTGCTTCGGCAGGACGGAATGGACGCGGTGTGGAAATGGGTGATTCTTGGCAGCGTGGCGGTTCCGCTGCTGTTCTTCGTCATTTCTGGCAGACGGAAGCGGGAGCACATCTGGCAGTGGTATCTGGTGGCGGCGATGGTGCTGCCGGTTTTCTTCGAGGCGGTCAATCTCATCTGGCACCGCGGGACGTATGTGTGCTTCCCGATGCGATATGGTTATATGCTGGTGTTTGCCGTGATTTGTATGGCAGCGGCGCGCGTGCCGGATTTTGTGGGAGATAGCCGCGTGCGGCGGAACATTTTATATGCGTTCCTGGGAATCTGGTGCGTGCAGATGGTGGCGCTTGGCATTTCTTTGATACAGCCGGAAACGCACACGGACGAGACGGATTTTGTTGGGGATGCCACGGAAATCGGTCAGCCGCTTGCTGGAAAAACCGATGTTTTCCACAAGGCAAAGCTGGCGGACGGAGCGATTGACAACAACTATCCGCTGATCGCAGAGAGCACCTCCTACTCCAATTATCTGCATCTGATGACGTCGGAGCAGATCAGGATGAACACACTGCTCGGGTATTCTCAGGTGTGGACCAGATTAAGTGACACGGGCGGAACGCTCGCGTCCGACATCATGCTGGGGTACCGTTATTATGTGGCGTCTAAGGCGGGATCGTGGGGAAAAGACACGGCGGCGGATTCCCTTTGGCCGCTTGCTGAGACCGAAAAGTTTACGCTGTGGGAAAATGCGCCCGTCGGGGACAGGGCATTTTTTATCACAAAAGCGGACTATGAAGCGTATGCAGTCACGGAAGCGTACACGGAAAATGTGTTTGAGAACCAGAACCGGCTGTCGGAGCTGCTTTTTCACACAACTCCCATCGACTGGAAAAAAGAGACCTATCTGGATGATCAGACCGGAGCGGAATTATCGTACCGGTTTTACGCGGATGGAAAGCAGATCTTATATCTCTATGGAAAGGATCTGCAGCAGGCAGAAATTACGGTAAACGGGGAGAGGCTCTACGTCCCGGATTACAATGATCTGTACAATGAGAGCTACCCGGCAACCGGCAATCAGGGAATCCTCTCCCTCGGGTGTTTTTCGGACGAAGACATCACGGTGGAAATCCGTCAGTCTGTTGGGGACAGCGGCGCAGAGAGAGCGGTGTTCTTCGGATTCCTCGATCCGCAGGAACTGCTGGAGGCGGTGGATGCAGCGGGAAAGGCGGTTACATATGAACTGGATCGGGATTCCTGTAAGCTTACTGTGGAATCGGCGGGAGCGGAGTATCTGATGCTTCCGGTCAATACGGATAGCGGATGGTATTGTACGGTAAACGGAGAGGAGCGGGCCATAAGCCGGCTCGCGGGCAATCTGATGCTCGTGCCGCTTGACGAGGGTACGAATGAGATTACGCTTTGTTATGTGCCGCGGGGAATGAAAAAGGGCGCGGCGGTGACGAGCATGGCACTGATGCTTCTGGCTGGCTGGGGCGTTTTATCACGTCTGCTTCGGAGAAAAAGTGTCCTGGATAAAATCTATGCCGGACTTGGCTGTGCCGCCGCAGATATTTTTGTGGTGGTCTATGCCGGATTTCTGCTGGTCGTCTATGTGATTCCGGTGGTGTATACGATATATTTAAGATGGATCTGAGGTAACAGAATGGAAAAATTACAAGCGAGAAAAAAAGTATATTTGTGGCTGCTGATTTTATTGAGCCTTTGCGCGCTGATCCCGTTAGCCGTACTCTCGAAGTACAATCATCAGTCGGGGGATGACTATGGTTATGCCTACCGCACCTTCCAGATCTGGCGGGAGACACATTCTTTCTGGAATGTGATAAAAGAAGCGTTTGCCACATCAGCGGAGTTCTATCAGAAGTGGCAGGGGCTTTATGCATCGGCGGTTCTGCTGGCGCTGGAACCGGGAATTTTCGGCGACAAATATTACGCGCTGACCGGAATCTTGCTGATCGCAATTATTGTGGGGGCAAACTGCGCGGGTACGGTTTATATCTTTCACCGCAAATGCGGCTGCCCGAGACTGGAGGGATTTGCTGCCGGCTGTGTCATGTCGTTTCTTATGATCGAATGGATGCCCTCCGCTCTGCAGGGATTGTACTGGTATAACGGCGCGATGAATTATGTATTCTTCCATGCGGTGCTATTATTGTTATTGTGTGTGCTGCTCAGCCTTGCCGGGGAGCACCCGCGGAGAAAAGCAGGCAGGGCGGTGCTTGCGGTGCTGCTTGCGGTGCTGCTTGCCGGCGGGAATCACGTGACCGCATTTATGGGGATACTGCTGATTGTCGGATTTGGAATATTTGCTGCGGTAAAAAAGCGGCGGCAGAACCTGATCTGCTGCGTCATAACGCTTGCGGCTATGGTGGCGGGATTCCTTTTTAATGTGACGTCGCCGGGCACCAGAATCCGGCAGTCGTATTTTTCCGACAGACCCGGTGTAGCGGGAACGATTGTTACCGCGGTAAAAACCGGAATTGCATGCATCAACAGCTGGATGGGACTTGCAGTCATTGTCACGGCGGTCCTGCTGCTTCCGGTGCTTCTTCCCCTGGTAAAGAAGATACGCGGACAGTATGGATTTTCGTTCCGCTATCCGCTGCTTGTCTTTGTGTTGTCGGTCGCCTGGCTGTGCGCAATGTTCTGCCCGCCCATCTACGCGATGGGAACGCCGGGGGACGTCCGGCTGACCAACGTGGTATATTTTTCCTTCGTTTGGCTGTTTGTGTTAAATGAAGCCTATCTGTGCGGATGGGCGGTCACAAGACTGGAGGCGTCCGGGGCGGCAGCACTGTCCGGGGCTGCAGGAGAATTTCCGGGCAGTTTTTTGATCACGGCTGCTGTCCTTGCGGTGGGAATGATAATCGGATGCGGGGAAAATATGACCGCATGGCAGGCATACCTGCTGATCCGCAGCGGCGAGGCACAGGAATATTCGGCGGAGGCTGATGAGCGCTACGCCGTTTTGTGTGATTCTGCGGGGGAAGACGTGGTGTTAAAGGCGTATACCGCAAAGCCGTGGATGCTTTTCCTCGACGATATTACAGAGGAGAAAAGCGACTGGAGAAATGAATATATGCGCGTCTATTTTGGACTGAACAGCGTTGTGTTAGAGCAGACGGAATGAGACGGCAGAAGGGAGCAGCGGACACAAAAGGCAGGCTGCTCCTTTTTCATAAGACCCGGTTATAGGGAGTATGAAAAAGAAAAATAGATTCAGAGGTTGCATTGTTTCCCGAGATACATTATTATAGAATTTATATACTGTCTGTTAGTAATGTACTAAAGTCAATACAAGACGGATTCCTGCACGGCAGGAAGAAAAGAGGGATTAGAGAGATGGAATATAAGGTAGGCGTGATTTCCGGCGACGGGATCGGACCGGAGATCGTAACAGAGGCAAAGAAAGTTCTGGATCAGATTGGAAAGACCTACGGACATGTGTTCCGCTATGAAGAGATTCTGATGGGAGGCTGCTCCATTGACGCGACGGGTGAGCCGCTCACGGATGCGGCGATCGCTTCCGCGAAGGCTTCCGATGCGGTGCTGATGGGATCGATCGGCGGCAACACATCGACTTCGCCGTGGTATCAGCTGCCGCCGGAGAAGAGACCGGAGGCGGGACTTTTAAAGCTCCGCAAGGCGCTGAACCTGTTTGCCAACTTAAGACCGGCATATTTATATGAAGAATTAAAAGCCGCATGCCCGCTTCGGGACGACATCATCGGGGACGGATTTGACATGATGATTATGCGGGAGCTGACCGGCGGACTGTATTTCGGAGCGCGCAAGACCGAGGAAGTGGACGGTGTGCTGACAGCGACGGATACGCTGACCTACAATGAGAACGAGATCAGACGGATCGCTAAGCGCGGTTTTGATATTGCCATGAAGCGGCGCAAAAAGGTGACGAGTGTAGATAAGGCAAACGTGCTGGATTCCTCGAGACTCTGGAGAAAGATCGTCGAGGAGGTGGCGCAGGATTACCCGGAAGTGACCTATGAGCATATGCTCGTGGACAACTGTGCGATGCAGCTGGTAAAAGACCCGAAGCAGTTCGACGTGATTCTGACGGAGAACATGTTCGGCGATATTTTGTCGGATGAGGCGAGCATGGTGACCGGTTCGATCGGTATGCTCTCAAGCGCCAGCTTAAACGATACAAAGTTCGGACTCTACGAGCCGAGCGGCGGTTCGGCACCGGACATTGCAGGAAAGGGAATTGCGAATCCGATCGCAACGATCTTAAGTGCAGCCATGATGCTGCGTTATAGCTTTGATCTGGACCGGGAGGCGGATGCAGTGGAGCAGGCGGTGAAGCAGGTCTTAAAGGATGGCTACCGGACGATCGACATCATGCCGCAGGAGAAGCAGCAGGAAAAGGCAACCCAGGTCGGCACGGCACAGATGGGAGATCTGATCTGCGAGCGGATCAGATAGAATGACAGAAACGGAGTTAAGATAGATGAAGAGTGATAATGTAAAAAAAGGGATGCAGCAGGCACCTCATAGAAGTTTGTTTAACGCGCTGGGATTTACCGAGGAGGAGATGAACAAGCCGATGGTCGGCATTGTGAGCTCCTACAACGAGATTGTTCCCGGCCACATGAATTTGGATAAGATTGTCAACGCGGTAAAGCTTGGTGTTGCGGAGGCTGGCGGCGTGCCGGTGGTATTTCCGGCGATCGCGGTCTGCGACGGAATTGCGATGGGACATATCGGTATGAAATATTCGCTGGTGACGCGTGATCTGATCGCCGATTCCACGGAATGTATGGCGCTTGCACATCAGTTTGATGCGCTCGTCATGGTTCCGAACTGCGATAAGAATGTCCCGGGACTTTTGATGGCTGCAGCGCGCATCAATGTACCCACAGTGTTCGTGTCAGGCGGACCGATGCTTGCCGGACATGTACAGGGCAAAAAGCGCAGCCTCTCTTCCATGTTTGAGGCGGTAGGTTCCTATGCAGCCGGCACGATGACGGAGGAGGAAGTCAGGGAATACGAGGAGAAGGTTTGTCCGACCTGCGGCTCCTGTTCTGGAATGTACACGGCGAACTCCATGAACTGTCTCACCGAGGCGCTGGGAATGGGACTTCGCGGAAACGGCACGATCCCGGCAGTCTATTCGGAGCGCATCAAGCTCGCCAAGCATGCGGGTATGGCGGTGATGGAAATGTACCGCAAAAATATCCGCCCGCGTGATATTATGACGAAGGAAGCCATCTTGAATGCGCTGACCGTGGATATGGCGCTCGGCTGTTCGACGAACAGCATGCTCCATCTTCCGGCAATCGCCCATGAAGTGGGATTTGATTTTGATATTGCATTTGCCAATCCGATCAGCGAGAAGACACCGAACCTGTGCCACCTGGCACCGGCAGGACCGACTTATATGGAAGATCTCAACGAGGCGGGCGGCGTCTATGCGGTAATGAAAGAACTGGCGGACATCGGACTGCTGCACACGGAGTGCATGACCGTGACCGGAAAGACCGTCGGGGAGAATATTGCGGATGCAGTGAATAAGAATCCGGAAGTGATCCGTCCGGTGGATCACCCGTACAGCAAGACCGGCGGACTTGCCGTATTGAAGGGCAATCTTGCGCCGGACGGCAGCGTGGTCAAGCGCTCGGCAGTCTGCGATGAGATGATGGTGCACGAGGGACCGGCGAGAGTCTTCGACTGTGAGGAGGATGCGATCGCAGCGATCAAGGGAGGCAGGATTGTTGCCGGGGATGTCGTTGTGATCCGCTATGAAGGCCCGAAGGGCGGACCGGGTATGCGCGAGATGTTAAACCCGACTTCCGCGATTGCGGGAATGGGGCTTGGATCTTCGGTGGCACTGATTACAGACGGACGTTTTTCCGGTGCAAGCCGCGGCGCGTCGATCGGCCATGTATCGCCGGAGGCAGCGGTCGGCGGACCGATTGCACTGGTGGAAGAGGGAGATCTTATTAAGATCAATATTCCGGAGTTAAAGCTGGAACTCGCCGTATCGGACGAGGAGCTTTTGGCCAGAAAGGCAAAATGGCAGCCGAGAGAGCCGAAGGTGACGACCGGATACTTAAAGCGGTACGCATCGCTCGTGACTTCGGGCAACCGTGGAGCGATACTGGCGCTCCCGGAAGAACAGTAGGATAGAAAAGGAAGGTATACGACATGGAGCTGACAGGAGCACAGATTGTCATCGAATGTCTGAAAGAACAGGGTGTGGACACCGTATTCGGATACCCGGGCGGAGCCATACTGAATGTATACGATGAATTATATAAGCATCAGGAGATTCGGCATATTTTAACTTCACATGAGCAGGGAGCTTCCCATGCGGCGGACGGTTATGCGAGAAGTACCGGAAAAGTAGGAGTCTGTTTCGCAACGTCCGGACCGGGAGCGACGAATCTTGTGACGGGAATTGCCACGGCATACATGGATTCCGTGCCGATCGTAGCGATCACATGCAACGTCAATGTGCCGCTTCTCGGCAAAGACAGTTTTCAGGAGATCGATATTGCAGGCATCACGACGCCGATCACAAAGCACAATTTTATCGTAAAGGATGTCACAAAGCTTGCGGACACGATCCGCAGAGCATTCCGGATCGCACAGAAGGGGCGTCCGGGGCCGGTGCTCGTCGATATCCCGAAGGATATTACGGCGGCAAAGACGGAGTATGAATTCTGCAAGGCAGAGCCGATCGCGCGTGTGACGGACACGATACGGGAAGAGGATCTTGCGAAGGCGCTTGCGATGATAAAAGCGGCAGAGAAACCGTACATATTTGTGGGCGGTGGTGCTGTGATCTCCGGGGCGAGCGCGGAATTAAAAGAATTTGTACATAAAGTGGACGCACCGGTGTGCGATTCCCTGATGGGAAAGGGAGCCTTTGACGGGACGAACGATCTCTACACGGGGATGCTCGGCATGCACGGAACCAAGACGTCCAACCTCGGCGTGAGCGAGTGTGATCTGCTGATCGCCGTCGGCGTGCGCTTTTCCGACCGTGTGCTCGGCAATGCCAAGAAGTTTGCAAAGCAGGCGATGATCTTACAGTTTGATGTGGATGCAGCGGAGATCAATAAAAATATCCGTGTCGATGCGGCTGTGATCGGAGACCTGAAAGAAATTTTAAAGCGGATCAACGAGGAACTGCCGCAGCTGGGGCATGAAGCGTGGATAGCGCATATTCTGGACTATAAAGTAAAATATCCGCTCACATACCAGGAGCCGGGACTGACCGGACCTTATCTGGTGGAGGAGATTTACCGCCAGACAGACGGCGACGCCATCATTGTGACAGAAGTAGGACAGCACCAGATGTGGGCTGCACAGTATTATAAATATAAAAATCCGCGCACGTTTTTATCATCCGGCGGACTTGGCACCATGGGATACGGACTGGGCGCTGCGATCGGTGCACAGGTTGCAAATCCGGAAAAACAGGTGATCAATATCGCGGGGGACGGATGTTTTCGCATGAATATGAACGAGATTGCTACCGCAGTCCGGCAGAAGCTGCCGTTGATCGAAGTGATTGTGAACAATCATGTGCTCGGCATGGTGCGGCAGTGGCAGGATCTGTTTTACGAAAAACGCTATTCAGCGACGGTTTTAGACGACGGCGTCGACTATGTGAAGCTTGCGGAGGCGATGGGGGCGACTGGGTACCGCGCCACAACCCGCGAGACATTTAATGAGGCGTTAAAAGCAGCGCTTGCTGCAAAGACGCCGGTAGTGATCGATTGTGTGATCGGCTGCGATGACAAGGTATGGCCGATGGTTGCTCCGGGTGCGGACATCAGTACGGCATTTACCGGGGAGGATTTAGCCGCAGCGCAGTCATAACATGCGTATATGTTTTGTTACAGGGGGCATGGAGGCGGCAGCGTAGGGAACTGCCGTAATAAAAGAGAAAGGAAAGGAATTAGAAAATGAGCAGAGTGTACAATTTTTCAGCAGGTCCGGCAGTGCTGCCGGAAGAGGTCTTAAAAGAAGCAGCAGATGAGATGCTGGACTACAGAGGAAGCGGAATGTCTGTGATGGAGATGAGCCACCGCTCCAAGGTGTATGACAACATCATCAAAGAGGCAGAGCAGGATCTGAGAGATCTGATGAACATTCCGGACAATTACAAAGTTCTGTTTTTACAGGGCGGAGCATCCCAGCAGTTCGCCATGATCCCGATGAACCTGATGAAGAACCGCAAGGCAGGCTATATCGTTACAGGCCAGTGGGCGAAGAAAGCTTATCAGGAAGCACAGATTTACGGCGAGGCAGTAAAGCTTGCATCTTCCGAGGATAAGACGTTTTCCTATATCCCGGATTGTTCCGACCTGGATATCCCGGAAGATCTGGATTATGTGTACATCTGCGAGAATAATACGATCTACGGAACAAAATACAAGAAGCTTCCGAATACCAAGGGACACACGCTGGTAGCGGACGTATCCTCCTGCTTTTTGTCTGAGCCGGTGGATGTGACAAAATACGGTGTGATCTACGGCGGCGTGCAGAAGAACGTAGGACCGGCGGGAGTTGTCATCGTCATCATCCGCGAGGATCTGATCACGGAAGATACCCTTCCGGGAACACCGACCATGTTAAAATACAAGACACACGCCGATGCGGATTCCTTATACAACACACCGCCGTGCTACGGCATCTATATCTGCGGCAAGGTATTCAAGTGGTTAAAGAAGATGGGCGGTCTTTCCGTGATGAAGGAGCGCAATGAGGAAAAGGCGAAGATCCTTTATGATTTCCTGGATCAGAGCAAACTGTTCCACGGAACCGTTGTTCCGGAGGACCGCTCCCTCATGAATGTGCCGTTTGTGACCGGCAACGAAGAGCTGGATGCGAAGTTTGTAAAAGAAGCGACAGCCGCAGGCTTTGTGAACTTAAAAGGCCACCGCACCGTGGGCGGTATGCGCGCTTCCATCTACAATGCAATGCCGAAAGAGGGCGTGGAGAAGCTGGTTGCGTTTATGAAAAAGTTCGAGGAGGAGAATGCAAATGCATAAGTATCATTGCTTAAATCCGATCGCAGCGGTCGGTCTGGATCTGTTTTCGGATGATTATCAGAAGGTGGAAGACTTAAAGGATGCGGAGGCAGTGCTTGTGAGAAGCGCCGCAATGCATGACCTGGAACTCCCGGAGGGACTTGCGGCAGTGGCGAGAGCCGGTGCCGGCGTGAACAACATTCCTCTGGATAAATGCGCGGAGAAGGGAATTGTCGTATTCAACACCCCGGGCGCCAATGCAAACGGTGTCAAGGAGCTGGTGTTTGCGGGAATGCTCTACGCGTCCCGTGATATCGTGGGCGGCATCGACTGGTGTCTGGCGAATCAGAACGACGAGAATATCGCCAAAACTGCTGAAAAGCAGAAGAAAAATTTTGCAGGAACCGAGATTTCCGGCAAGAAGTTAGGTGTTATCGGACTTGGTGCAATCGGTGTTCTGGTTGCCAATGCGGCGACCCACATGGGAATGGAAGTGTACGGCTACGATCCGTATATTTCCGTCAGTGCAGCATGGAGCCTTTCCCGGAGCGTGAAGCACATCAGCAACGTGGAGGACATTTACCGCGAGTGCGACTATATCACGATTCATGTGCCGCTTTTGGATTCCACCAGAAAGATGATTGGCGCGGATGCGATTGCAATGATGAAGCCGACGGCGATCGTGCTCAACTTTGCGAGAGATCTTCTCGTGGATGAGGAGGCGATGGTGGACGCACTGGCAGCGGGCAAGATCAAAAAATATGTTTCCGATTTTCCGAACACCACGACAGTCGGTGCAAAGGGCTGCATCGTGACACCACATCTGGGCGCATCCACGGCAGAGTCCGAGGACAACTGTGCGCTCATGGCAGTGCGCGAGATCCGCGATTACCTTGAGAACGGCAATATCGTACATTCGGTCAACTTCCCGGACTGCAGCATGGGCGCTTGCATGACGGCAGGAAGAATCGGTATTCTGCACAAGAACGAGAGTGGTATGTTAAGCCATTTTACAACAATTCTCGGCAATGCCGGAATCAATATCGATGGCATGGCGAACAAGTCCAGGGGCGACTATGCATATGCGCTGATCGATGTGGATACGAACGTGCCGGAGGATGTGCTCGCAAAGCTGGAGCAGACGGATGGAGTACTAAAAGTACGGAAAGTAAAATAACGAGGTGTGAGAACAATGGCAGAAATCAGACCATTTGTAAGCATCAGACCACAGAGAGGGAAGGCAGCAGAGATTGCTGCCCTCCCTTATGATGTTTATAACAGAGAGGAAGCTACGAAGGAAGTGGAGCGGCATCCGCAGTCTTTCCTTAGCATCGACCGCGCGGAGACGCAGTTCCCGCTGTCAGTGGATATGTATGACGACAAGGTGTATGAGCGTGCACATGATACACTCTGGCAATGGGTGGAGAACGGCACGTTTCTGACGGAGGATAAAAAGTGTTATTACCTCTACGAACTCACCATGAACGGAAGAGTGCAGACGGGAGTGGCAGCCTGCGCGTCCATCGATGATTATGAGAACGGCATCATCAAAAAGCACGAGAATACCCGCGCGGAGAAGGAGGTCGACCGCATCCGCCATGTGGATGTCTGTAACGCACAGACCGGACCGATCTTTTTGGCGTACCGCGCGAATGAAGGGATCCGGCGTATCGTGGAAAAGACGAAGCAGGGAGAGCCGGAATATGATTTCACATCGGAGGACGGCGTGAGACACCGGGTGTTTGTCATCCGCGAGGATGCGGATATTGCCGCAATTCACGAAGCGTTTGCGGGCGTTGACAGCATCTACATTGCAGACGGACACCACCGGGCAGCGTCCGCGGTAAAAGTAGGGCAGAAGCGCCGGAAGGAACATCCGGGTTATACCGGGGAGGAGGAGTTTAACTATTTTCTCTCGGTATTGTTTCCGGATGATGAACTCATGATTATGGATTACAACCGTGTGATCCGCGATCTGAACGGGTATTCTTTTAAGGGATTGTACCGTGAAGTTGAGAAGCGGTTTGACGTTGAGGAGATTACCGGGGCAGAGGATACCAGACCTAAGGAGCGGGGAACCTTTTGCATGTATATGGAAGGACACTGGTTTTCCTGCCATATCCGGCAGGAGGACCGCACGCCGGAAGATCCGGTTGCAGATCTGGATGTTTCCATACTGCAGAATAAGCTTCTTGAACCGGTGCTCGGCATCAGAGATCCGAAGACGGACGGACGCATTGATTTCGTCGGTGGAATCCGGGGCATGGACGAACTGGTGCGGCGCTGTGAGCAGGACTGCGCGGTGGCGTTTGCAATGTATCCGACGTCCATTGCGGAGCTGTTCGCAGTGGCGGATGCGGGACTTTTGATGCCGCCGAAATCGACCTGGTTCGAGCCGAAGCTAAGGAGCGGTCTGTTTATTCATGAAATTTAAGAAAGATTATAAAGTCGGATGGAGGACGAGAGAGTGAACGGGATAGCGGCACTTTTGGAACAGGGAAGGTATCTGGCGGCACAGACAGATGCATTCCCGTCGACCACGGAGACCGTGGAGGCATTGAACCATGCACAGGAGGGAATTGAGGAGGTAGCAAAGAATCCGGGGATTATCCGTACATGGCTGGAAGGGCTGGTGCCGGATCTGTTAAACTTCGCATTCCAGATTCTGATCGCACTGCTTGTGTATGTGATCGGAGGCAGGATCATCAAGTGGATCACAAAGCTGGTGCGGCGCTCGATGGACCGGGCGGGAACCGATGAGGGCGTCAAGCAGTTCATGATACCGGTGATCAAGTATTCGCTGTATGTAGTGCTGATTTTTATCATTATGGGATTGTTTGGAATTGCGACGACATCAGCGGTGGCGGTGCTTGGATCGGCGGGTGTGGCGGTCGGTCTGGCGTTGCAGGGAAGCCTGTCGAATTTTGCGGGCGGCGTGCTGATTTTGCTGTTAAAGCCGTTCAAGGTCGGAGATTACATCATTGAACATTCCCATAATAATGAGGGAACGGTCACGGAGATTTCGATTTTTTATACCAAACTGCTTACCGTGGACAACAAGCTGATTGTGATACCGAACGGTACGCTTTCCAACAGCAGCCTCACCAACGTGACCAACAAGGACAGACGGCGTGTGGATCTCGTGGTGGGCATCGCCTATGAAGCGGATATCCGCACAGCCAAAGATGTGATCTATGCGGTGGCGGAGAAGGAGGAAGCCAGAATCCCGGAGGAGAAGCCTGTGGTATATGTGGACAACCTGGCGGCATCTTCGGTGGACATCGGACTCAGGGTCTGGGTTAAGACCGGGGATTACTGGCCGGCGCGCTGGCGCATGACGGAAAATATCAAGTATGCGCTGGATGCGAAAGGAATTTCTATCCCATACCAGCAGATTGATGTGCAAATTAAACAATAACGATAGAAAAAGATTGACAAAAAAAGTAAAATGTGCTAATTTCAATTTGTTGGTTTATACAGACAGGAATAGTCTGTAATGTCAGAACTGTATTGAGGAGGGTTTTTAGAATTATGCAGCAGGGTACTGTAAAGTGGTTTAATGCCAAGAAGGGCTATGGCTTCATTTCAGATGCAGAGGGCAACGATGTATTCGTACATTTTTCCGCACTGAATATGGATGGATTCAAGGAGTTAAAGGACGGCGAGAAGGTCGAGTTCGAGGTGACTGAGGGTGCAAAGGGACCGCAGGCAGCGAATGTGACACGCATCGCATAGGGAGTTCTTATCAGTAGAATATATCTGTGAAGACATGGGAGGAGGCTGCCGCATTCAGGCAGCCTCTTTTTTGCGTTTGGACAATCTGGCAGGTGCCCAGCAAATCAGGGACAATTTCAGAAACTTTCATGTGGTACTTTGCCGGCACCGTTCGCAGAGTGTTCCAGACAAAATCTATAGATAGTTTACTCTTTTGCAGAATGGGAAAAGCTGTTATAATAGAACACAGTGTAAATACCGGACATACAGGATGACCGGGCAGGAAAGGAATTATGGATTTATGAAGCTTTCAGAATTGACAGCATATGAGCTGCTTGGTGAGCAGGAGTTAAAGGATATTCATTCGATGGGATATATTCTGCGCCATAAAAAGAGCGGGGCGAGAATCACCGTGATCTCCAACGACGATGAGAACAAGGTGTTTTACATCGGCTTCCGCACACCGCCGGAGGATTCGACCGGTGTGCCGCACATCATTGAGCACACAGTGCTCTGCGGATCGGACAAATATCCGGTCAAGGATCCGTTCGTGGAACTGGTCAAGGGATCGCTCAACACATTTTTAAATGCGATCACGTACCCGGAGAAGACCATCTATCCGGTGGCGAGCTGCAACAATGCGGATTTTCAGAACCTGATGAGTGTCTATATGGATGCGGTATTTCATCCGAACATCTACAAGCACAGAGAGATCTTTGAGCAGGAAGGCTGGCATTACGAGCTGGAGGATGAAGATGCGCCGGTAACGATCAACGGTGTGGTGTACAACGAGATGAAGGGCGCTTTCTCGTCCCCGGATGATGTGTTGGAGCGCCTGATTTTAAATTCACTGTTCCCGGATACCTCTTACGCAAACGAATCCGGCGGCGACCCGGAGCATATTCCGGAGCTTACCTATGAGCAGTATCTGAACTTCCACAGAAAGTATTATCATCCGTGCAATTCCTATATCTATCTGTACGGGGATATGGACGTTGCAGAAAAGCTGCGCTGGATGGATGAGGAATACCTCGGAAAATACGAGCAGATCGAGCTGGATTCCGCAATCCGGATGCAGAAGCCGTTCGCCGCGCCGGTGGAGATCGTAAAGCCTTATCCGGTGGCATCGGGGGAGCCGCTTACGGACAACAGCTACCTGTCTTACAATGTGGTGGTCGGAACCGTTCTGGACAAAAAGTTATACCAGGCGTTTGACGTTTTGGACTACGCACTGCTTTCTGCGCCGGGAGCGCCGCTTAAGCAGGCGCTGATCGATGCGGGAATCGGTATGGACATCGGCGGCGGCTATGATAACAGCACGCTGCAGCCGGTATTTTCCGTGATAGCAAAAAATGCGAATCCGGAGCAGAAGGAGCAGTTTTTGCAGGTGATCCGTGAGACGCTGCAGGCAAAGGTGGCAGACGGAATTGATCAAAACGCATTGTTAGCCGGAATCAACAGCTCGGAATTCCGTTTCCGGGAGGCGGATTTCGGACAGTTTCCGAAGGGACTGCTCTACGGAATCCAGTGTCTGGACAGCTGGCTGTTCGATGATATGCAGCCGTTTATGCATCTGGAAGCGCTGGACACCTATCAGTTTTTGAAGGATCAGATCGGAACCGGATATTATGAGGAACTGGTAAAGACATATCTTCTGGACAATCCGCATGCGTCAGTAGTGATTACGGTGCCGGAGCAGGGGCTGGGCGCAAAGAGAGATGCCGCGCTGGAGAAGAAGCTGGCCGAATACAAAGCGGGATTGTCCAGGGAAGAGCGAAAGAAGCTGATCGCAGACACGAAGCATTTAAAGCAGTATCAGGAAGAGCCGTCGCCGAAGGAAGACTTAGAGAAGATTCCACGCCTTACGAGAGCGGATCTGAAAAAAGAGGCGGCGCCGCTTCTTAACCGTGAGATTGAGACGGAGGGCGTTTCCATCGTTGCGCATGAGATGGACACGAACGGCATTGATTACCTGACCTATCTGTTTGATGTGTGCGATATTCTGCCGGAAGATCTGCCTTATCTCGGTATCTTAAAGGCAGTGCTGGGATATGTGGATACGGACAATCATTCCTACGCGGCGCTTGCCAATGAGATCAATATGTACACCGGAGGAATCGGCAGCAGCATCGGCATCTACCCGAACGTCAAAAAGCAGGGCGAAATCGGACTTTACTATGAGGTGCGCACGAAAGTGCTCGCATCGAGACTGCCGGATGCAATGCGCTTGATTAAGGAGATCCTTCTGACCTCGCATCTGTCGGATGAGAAGAGGCTCTATGAGATACTGGCACAGTTAAAGTCGAGATTACAGGCGGGACTGAGCGCTTCCGGACATTCCGTGGCATATACGAGAGCGCTGTCGTATTTTTCGGCGGCTGCCTACTGCCAGGACGCGACGGCGGGCATTGCCTGCTACCGTGTGATCGCGGATTACGAGGAGCATTTTGAGGAGAAAAAGCAGCAGCTGATGGAGAAGCTGTTCTCCCTTGTGAAAACCATTTTTATAGCGGAGCGTATGCTGGTGAGTGCAACCTGCGAGGAGTCGGAGATCCCGGCGGTGACGCAGGCGTCGGCTGCATTGAAAAATGTATTGTATGTGCCGGATCAGCCGGGTAAGAATCGCTCTATGCCGTCCTATCCGCTGGCAAAAAAGAACGAGGGATTTATGGATGCATCCCAGGTGCAGTATGTGGCGCGTGCCGGAAATTATGCCGCACACGGCTTTTCCTATCACGGGGCGCTCCGCATCTTAAAAGTAATTTTAGGATACGATTACCTGTGGATCAATGTCCGCGTCAAGGGCGGCGCTTATGGCTGCATGAACGGATATATGAGGAACGGAGATACGTATTTTGTGTCCTACCGGGATCCGAATCTCTCTGCAACGAATGAGATTTATGACGGTATTCCGGCGTACCTTGAGAAGTTTGATGCCGATGAGCGCGAGATGACAGGATATATCATCGGAACGATCAGCGATATGGACACGCCGATGAACCCGAGCGCGAAGGGTGCGCGTTCGATGACAGCCTATCTGCAGGAGCTGGATTACGAGACGCTTTCTAAGGAGCGGAGCCAGATTATCGGGGCACAGCCGGCGGACATCCGCGCATTGAAGCCTTTGATTGCGTCGGTGCTCTCAGACGGCAGCCTGTGCGTGATCGGCAATGAAGATGTGCTGACATCGGAAAAACAGATGTTTGAGACACTTGAGAGCCTGACCTGATGCGGGGCGGGGAAAACAGTACAGAAACGAGGAGAACGATGAAAGATAATTTTAAATCCGGATTTGTGACGATTATAGGAAGACCGAATGTGGGAAAATCGACGCTGATGAATCATCTGATCGGTCAGAAGATTGCCATCACGTCGAACAAGCCGCAGACGACCAGAAACCGCATCCAGACCGTGTATACGGATATGGAGCGCGGACAGATTGTGTTTTTGGATACGCCGGGCATTCATCAGGCGAAGAATAAGCTTGGAGAGTATATGGTAAATGTGGCGGAGCACACGCTTTCGGAGGTGGATGTCATTCTCTGGCTGGTGGAGCCGTCCACGTTTATCGGGGCAGGCGAGCAGCATATCATAAAGCAGCTAAAGAAGACGAAAACGCCGGTCATCTTAATTATCAACAAGGTGGATACCGTGGAGCGGGAAAAGATCCTGGAGTATATCGATGCTTACCGCAAGGTGTTTGATTTTGCAGAGATCGTTCCGGCATCGGCACTCCGGGAGCAGAATCTGGATACGGTTGTGGACGTGATTTTCAAGTATCTGCCGTACGGACCGATGTTCTATGACGAGGAGACGGTTACAGACCAGCCGGAACGTGCCATTGTCGCGGAGATTATCCGTGAGAAGGCGCTTCATGCTCTGGATGATGAGATCCCCCACGGCATCGCGGTCTACATTGACCGGATGAAGGAACGGAGAGGGCAGAACATCATCGACATCGATGCAACGATCGTCTGCGAGCGCGATTCCCACAAGGGAATTATCATCGGAAAAGGCGGTTCGATGTTAAAAAAGATCGGATCGAACGCCCGCTACGAGATGGAGCGACTTTTGGATACGCAGGTGAACTTAAAACTGTGGGTGAAGGTGCGCAAGGACTGGCGCGACAGCGAACTGATGATGAAGAACTTCGGGTACAATAAAGACGATATCTGATACTGCCAATTTTTTGCTGGTATAATGGCGGAACCATCGGAGAACCTAATCTTAGAGACGGGAAGCGTCAAAGAAACGGAGGATATGCCGATGGAGGAAGCCTGGAGAGACTTTTTAGTATCAGGAAGAGTGACTGATTACCTGCGCTACCGGAATGCAGTGGATGTGCAGGAGAGCAGTAATATTTTGGCGGGGGAAGAACAGCCGGATGGGAAACAATATTGTGGTGACCGGGATGGTCTTACAGGTAATGCCGATTGGCGAATATGACAAGCGGATTACACTGCTGACAAAAGAAAGAGGGAAGATCACAGCATTTGCGCGGGGAGCGAGGCGGCCGAACAGCCAGCTTCTCGCAGCTGCCAATCCGTTTTGCTTCGGAGAGTTCGAGCTGTTCGAGGGAAGAAGTGCTTACACGCTTGCCAGAGCGACGATTCAGAACTATTTCCGGGAACTGACCGGGGATTTTGATGCTACATATTACGGGTTCTATTTTCTGGAGTTTGCGGATTATTATTGTCAGGAAAATAACGATGAGCGCGAGATGCTAAAGCTTTTGTACCAGTCGCTGCGCGCCCTTGCGAGCAGTGCCTACGACAACCGGCTGGTGCGCGCGGTGTTTGAACTGAAGGCGCTGGCGGTAAACGGCGAGGCTCCGAATGTGTTTTCCTGTCTTTCCTGCGGCAGCAGGGAGCATCTGACCTGGTTTTCCGTCAAGCGCGGCGGGATTCTCTGTGCAGAATGCCGCAATGAGGCGCCGGATGCGGTGGAATTGAATGAATCCACCGTCTATACCATGCAGTACGTGATCTTGGCGCGGATTGAAAAATTATATACGTTTTCCGTGAGCGGGCAGGTGCTGGAAGAACTGACCAGACTTTTGCGCAGCTATTTTGGCGTGTACGTGGGACACGCCTTCAAGTCGTTAAAGATACTTGAGGATGCGGAAAAGGTTGAAATCATGTTTTTAAAATAGTATAATATCACCGATACTTTTTCAGAAAGAATGGAGATTATGTGATGAAGAGATTAGTGTGCACGGTCTGCAGTGTACTGTTGTGTGTGGGACTTCTCTCCGGATGCGGTACCTCGCTGGAGGGAGAGGAAAGTGTCGTGTACGTGGGAAAGAAAGGCGTGATAGAGTCGCTGGATGTGGAGTCGCTCGATCAGTCCTACTACGATGAGACGGAACTGAAGTCCTATGTGGATGCAGAGGTGGAAGATTACACCGCGGAGCATGGCAAAAATGCAGTCGAGGTGGAGAGCCTTAAGGTGGAAGACGGTGTGGCGAAGCTTAAGATGAAGTACAAGACACCGGAGGATTATACCGCATTTAATGGAATTGAACTCTATCAGGGGAAAGTCGTTGCCTCTCTGGCGGCAGGATACGTCTATGATGGGGAGTTCGCCCGCGTGGAGGAAGGCAAGGTTGTGGGAGCTGCCACAAAGCAGGATATTTACTCTGAGGATGATCTGAAAGTGGCTATTATCCGTGCCAATACGGATGTGAAGGTGGACGGTGAGATCTGCTATGTCTCCTGTCAGAATGTGAAGCTGACCGGAAAAGACAGTGTGTCGATCCGTGACGGATATTATCTTGAGACGGGAAGCGTGACGGCATCCGTGGATGTGACCGGGCAGGAGAGCGTCGGTACCGAGCAGCTTCTGGGAACCGAACAGGCGGAAATGACCGGGGAGACGGTGCATACGGATGATACCGAGCAGACAGAGACGGCGTCCGGCGACGGCTCGTTCGAGACAGACGTATATACTTTCATTGTTTACAAATAAACATATCACAATATAACCTAAGAAAGGCGAGGAATTTAGAATGGAAAAATCAATGGACAAAATCGTGGCGCTGGCAAAATCAAGAGGTTTCGTATATCCGGGATCGGAGATTTACGGCGGACTTGCAAATACATGGGACTACGGCAATCTGGGCGTCGAACTGAAGAATAACGTCAAGAGAGCATGGTGGCAGAAATTTATTCAGGAGAATCCGTACAATGTCGGTGTGGACTGTGCGATTCTGATGAATCCGCAGACATGGGTGGCTTCCGGACATCTCGGCGGTTTCTCGGATCCGCTGATGGACTGTAAGGAGTGCCATGAGCGTTTCCGCGCGGATAAGATTATCGAGGACTACGCGGAGGAGAAGGGCATCACCTTACAGAGCTCCGTAGACGGCTGGACACAGGAGGAGATGAAGAACTTCATCGAGGAGAACCAGGTTCCGTGTCCGAGCTGCGGCAAGCACAATTTTACAGACATCCGTCAGTTCAACCTGATGTTTAAGACATTCCAGGGTGTGACCGAGGATGCGAAGAATACGGTTTATTTAAGACCGGAGACAGCACAGGGCATTTTTGTAAACTTCAAGAATGTTCAGAGAACTTCCCGCAAGAAGATCCCGTTTGGAATCGGCCAGGTTGGAAAATCGTTCCGTAACGAGATTACGCCGGGTAACTTTACATTCCGTACCCGTGAGTTTGAGCAGATGGAGCTGGAGTTCTTCTGTGAGCCGGGAACCGATCTGGAGTGGTTCCAGTACTGGCGAGGCTTCTGCCGTGACTGGCTGATCTCCCTTGGCATTAAGGAAGACGAGATGCGTCTGCGCGATCACGATCCGGCAGAACTTGCATTCTATAGCAAGGGAACAACGGACATTGAGTTTTTATTCCCGTTCGGCTGGGGAGAACTCTGGGGCATCGCAGACCGTACCGACTATGATCTTGGCAGACATCAGGAGACGTCCGGTCAGGATCTTACCTACTTTGACGATGAGAAGAACGAGCGTTATCTGCCGTACGTCATCGAGCCGTCTCTCGGTGCAGACCGCGTGGTGCTTGCATTCTTATGTGCTGCATACGATGAGGAGAACATCGGTACCGAGGAAAAACCGGATATGAGAACCGTGCTTCATTTCCATCCGGCGCTGGCTCCGGTTAAGATCGGAGTGCTTCCGCTTTCCAAGAAGTTAAACGAGGGTGCAGAAAAGATTTTCGCACAGCTCTCCAAGAAATATAACTGTGAATTTGACGACAGAGGCAATATCGGTAAGAGATACAGAAGACAGGATGAGATTGGAACTCCGTTCTGCGTAACATACGATTTTGAGTCTGAGAACGACGGTGCTGTGACCGTGCGTGATCGTGATACGATGGAGCAGGAGCGCATCAAGATCGAGGAACTGGATGCTTACTTTGCACAGAAGTTTGCGTGGTAGGCAGATGGAGAAGATAAAAAAGTTTTGGAATGCCGTATCGTATGAGGTTGTGATTGCAGCCGGCCTGATCGTCTGGTTTCTGACAGGCAGGGCGTTAGACCTGCAGGGCTGGTCATCGGCATGGAATGCGATGGACTATTCCATGGGAACGGGATCAAGGCTTCTCATCGGGAGCATTTACCGCCTGTTTTACGGAGAGTATCTGGATTACACGGTGGCATACAAATACGTCGCCGTGGGAACGATGCTCACGATACTGGTGCTTGCCATTGTGCTGGGGAGAATGATCCGTCTTGCCGTCGCTAAGAACGATCAGATCCGGCACGCCGTCTTTGGGGCGGTGGCGCTGTACCTTGTCGCACCGTTTTCGATTGCCTATGTGTGGAACGATCAGAATTTAGGCAGACTGGATGTCTACATGCTGTTGGTTGCACTGCTGGCACTGCTTGTTGGTCTTACGATTAAGAATACATATGTGAAGTGTGTCTGCTATACCGTGCTCGGTGTCGTGGGACTTGCCATTCACCAGGGATTTGCATTTTTGTATTATCCGATTGTCTTTTCGGTGATGGTATATGACGTGTTTGAGGAAAACAGGGTGCATGCCGGCAGGTTTGCCGCCGCGTTTGTATCCGGCCTTATCAATGTGGCGGTAGCGGTATATTTTCAGTTTTTCAGCAGTATCCATTTTGACAGTGCGAAGGAACTTGTGACATTTCTGGAGGGGAGAACGAACCTCACCATTTCGGAATATGCGCTTGATATTGAATATTTTCTGAAAATGGATTACCAGTTGAAGGAGATTACACCCCAGTTTTACAAATATGATGCACCGATCCGGCATGCGCTGTTGGTTCTTCTGTTGCTGCTGCCGGTGCTTGTGTGGTGTTTTCAGATTTACCGGGATGTCTTTGGCTGGCAGAAAAAGAGCAATGCGAAGTGGTATGCATCGCCGTATTTTTACATGCTGCTAAGCCAGCTGTGTTTTGTGCCGATGTTCGTGATCCACACGGACTGGGGCAGACATTTTGCGCCGCTCTTTGCCATGCAGATTTTTATGTTTCTGTTCTATGCGGCGAAGGGAGACCCGGCGATGGTTTACGCGTGTGAAAATATGTGCGGCAGGATGAAGAAGCATCCCTGGATCTTTGTCGTGTCGATCCTCTGGATCGCAAAGCTCGACAGCTTCGGGGCTAGAGATTTCTTGAAACAGGCAACGTATCTGTTTGATTTCTTGCAACGTGGGTTTTTTATCAACTGAATCGGACTGGAAAAAGAAGGGCGGAACCGGAGATTGCGGTTCTGCCTTTTTACGTTTTGACTTTCCACAGACGTAACATAAAATTGTTCCACATCATGGAACAAGGTTTTGAATTGTGAAATTGTGACAAAAAACAGCAAAAAGAGACGAAAATAATTGTTGCTATTTAGCAAAAGTATGATATTATAGATGTGTGCGTTTTGGGAGACGCACATTCGTTTGCGGAATTATGGCAGGGGTTGGCTCTGACATAGTTACATAGTAAGTATAGTTTAGGAGGAATTAGCAAAATGGCGAACAAATGGGTTTATATGTTTAGCGAAGGCGACATGACCATGCGTAATCTGCTCGGTGGTAAGGGTGCCAACCTTGCAGAGATGACAAGCATCGGACTTCCTGTACCACAGGGATTCACAATCACAACTGAGGCTTGTACGCAGTACTACGAGGATGGACGTAAGATCAACGACGAGATCATGGCGCAGGCTATGGAAGGCGTTAAGAAGATGGAGGAGATCAACGGTAAGAAATTCGGTGATCTGAAGAATCCGTTGCTGGTATCGGTACGTTCCGGTGCGAGAGCTTCCATGCCGGGTATGATGGACACCATCTTAAACCTTGGATTAAATGATGACGTAGTAGCAGCAATGATCGCAGGAAACCCGGATCCGGCATTCGAGCGTTTCGTATATGATTCCTACAGACGTTTCATTCAGATGTTCTCTGACGTCGTTATGGAAGTTGGTAAGAAGTATTTTGAGCAGCTCATCGACAAGATGAAAGAGGAGAAGGGTGTTCAGTATGACATCGACCTCACCGCTGCTGACTTAAAGACTCTGGCAGAGCAGTTCAAGGCTGAGTACAAGAATCAGCTGGGAACTGATTTCCCGTCAGATCCTGTAGAGCAGTTAAAGCTTGCAATCGAGGCTGTATTCCGTTCCTGGGACAACCCGCGTGCAAACGTATACCGTCGTGACAACGATATCCCGTATTCCTGGGGTACTGCAGTTAACGTAATGCCTATGGTATTCGGTAACTTAAACAACGAGTCTGGTACAGGTGTTGCATTCACCCGTGATCCGGCAACCGGTGAGAACAAGCTTATGGGTGAGTTCTTAATCAATGCACAGGGCGAGGACGTTGTTGCAGGTGTCCGTACACCTATGCCGATCGCTCAGATGGAGCAGGAGTTCCCGGAGGCATACGCTGAGTTCTTAAAGGTTTGCGAGACTCTTGAGAACCATTACCATGATATGCAGGATATGGAGTTCACAGTAGAGAACAAGAAGCTCTACATGTTACAGTGCCGTAACGGTAAGAGAACAGCTCCAGCTGCATTAAAGATCGCCTGCGACCTCGTAGATGAGGGACACAAGACAGAGGAAGAGGCAGTATTGATGATCGACCCGCGTAACCTCGATACACTGCTTCATCCGCAGTTCGATGCTGCTGCATTAAAGGCTGCTACACCGATGGGCAAAGGTCTTGGAGCATCTCCTGGTGCTGCCTGCGGTAAGATCGTATTCACTGCAGAGGATGCAGAGGCTTGGAATGCAAGAGGAGAGAAGGTCGTATTAGTACGTCTTGAGACATCTCCGGAGGATATCACTGGTATGAAGGCTTCCCAGGGTATCTTAACCGTTCGTGGCGGTATGACATCTCACGCTGCCGTAGTTGCACGTGGTATGGGTACCTGCTGTGTATCCGGATGCGGCGACATCGCTATGGACGAGGAGAATAAGAAGTTTACACTGGCCGGCAAAGAGTTCCATGAGGGAGACTGGATCTCCATCGACGGTACAACCGGTAATATCTATGATGGCGAGATCAAGACTGTTGACGCTACCATCGCAGGCGAGTTCGGACGTGTTATGGCATGGGCTGACAAGTACAGAACATTAAAGGTTCGTACCAATGCAGATACACCGGCAGACGCTAAGAAAGCTCGTGAGCTTGGCGCTGAGGGTATCGGACTTTGCCGTACAGAGCATATGTTCTTCGAGGAAGACAGAATTGCTGCTTTCCGTGAGATGATCTGTTCCGATACAGTAGAAGAGCGTGAAGCTGCTCTTGATAAGATTCTTCCATATCAGCAGGGAGACTTCAAAGCATTGTATGAAGCTCTGGAAGGAAATCCGGTTACCATCCGTTTCTTGGATCCACCTCTTCATGAGTTCGTTCCTACAGAGGAAGTTGATATTAAGAAATTGGCTGATGCACAGGGTAAATCCGTTGAGGATATCAAAGCAATCATCGCATCCCTGCATGAGTTCAACCCAATGATGGGACATCGTGGATGTCGTCTTGCTGTAACTTATCCGGAAATCGCTAAGATGCAGACAAAGGCAGTTATCCGCGCTGCAATTGAAGTTCAGAAAGAGCATCCGGACTGGAATGTTAAACCTGAAATCATGATTCCATTGGTTGGCGAAGTAAAAGAGTTGAAATATGTTAAGAACTTCGTTGTTGAGACAGCAGATGCTGAAATCGCAGCAGCAGGTGTAAACCTTGAGTATGAGGTTGGTACTATGATCGAGATTCCTCGTGCAGCATTGACTGCTGACGAAATCGCTAAAGAGGCTGACTTCTTCTGCTTCGGAACAAACGATTTGACTCAGATGACATTCGGATTCTCCCGTGATGATGCTGGTAAGTTCTTGGATGCATACTATGATGCTAAAATCTTCGAGAACGATCCATTTGCTAAACTTGACCAGGAAGGTGTTGGCAAGTTGATGGAAACAGCTCTGAAACTTGGAAAACCTGTAAACGAAAAACTTCACTGCGGTATTTGTGGTGAGCACGGTGGTGACCCATCTTCTGTTGAGTTCTGCAACAAGATTGGTCTTGACTATGTATCCTGCTCTCCATTCCGTGTACCGATTGCACGTTTGGCAGCAGCACAGGCAGCAATCGCTCAGAAATAGTGAATGCAAGCTAGGCGCGTAGTGCCTAATGAATAAAACAAAGCCCTCGTCGATAAGCATTGCTTGTCTGCGGGGGCTTTGCTTTTGCTTTCATGACCATCTCGAATGGAAAGAGCTATTGAATTAGTCGATGAAGCGCCAAAATGCAACCATACCCTTTATATAAAGCAAAAAGAGTTGCATGGATTTTGAGAAGACGCAACTGAAAACAACCAAAAAGAACAAAATTAATAGGAAGGGTTGCAATTGTTGTGTGATTTATGTGAAAAAAGGTGGATAATGAGATAAAAATGCAACTATCTAGGCAAAATCGACCAAAAAGAGTTGTTCTGAACGAGTTAAACTAAAAATCTACCAAAAGTTAGTGCACAATTTTCAGTGGCAAAAATAAAGGGGAAGAAGATACGGGTTTGTGCCAAATGTTCGTAGTCAGTTTTTGCATTCCAGTAATTCAGTAGAAAAACTTTGCGGCGAGTGGGTTTTGAGTGCGTCGGTATGTGTCACTGGTAGTTTCAGTGCCCATGCCGTTACGCACTCAACGAGCGAGAGCGCCCACAAGCCACAAAGCTTTTCTACGGAATTACGGAAAACAAAAAAGAACCCAACGAACACTTCGCACATCCCTGCCAAAACCCCTAATTGAAATTCTTTCCCGAAAATGTTAGAATGTCGTTAGGTTTTAACCCAAGTAAAAAAGGATTATATTAGGAGCAGAGAAATGAATATTGCAAGACAAATAGCAGAAGAACTGAAAATTAAAGTATGGCAGGTTGAAGCAGTAATGGAATTGATTGACGAAGGCTGTACAATTCCGTTTATTGCCCGCTATCGGAAAGAAAAACATGGTTCGTTAAATGATGAGCAGCTACGTAATCTGGATGAGAGATTAACGTACTTGCGTAATTTGGAAGAAAGAAAAGAGACCGTGCTTGCCAGCATTGAGGAGCAGGGGAAATTAACCGAAGAACTCAAGCAGCAGATTCTGGCGGCACAGACACAGGTGCTTTTGGAAGATTTGTACCGTCCATATCGTCCGAAACGACGCACACGTGCTACGATTGCAAAAGAAAAAGGATTGGAAGGACTGGCAAATCAGATTCTTTTGCAGATGTTAGACCATTCTGTGGAAGAAGAAGCAAAGCAGTATCTGGATGAGGAAAAAGAGGTTGCGACAGTGGAGCAGGCAATTTCCGGAGCACTGGATATTTTGGCGGAGGCAATTGCGGACGAAGCCGATTACAGAACTGCAATTCGTAAGACAACAATGCAGAAAGGCTCATTGGTTTCTACGGCAAAAAATGCAGAAGAGAAAACGGTTTACGAAAATTATTATGACTTTTCTACGGTGCTTTCCAAGGTGTCCGGATATCAGACTCTCGCAATTAACCGCGGTGAGAAAGAAAAAATTCTGACCGTAAAAATTGAGGCGCCTGAGGATGATATTCTGCGGTATTTGCGAAAAAAAGTAATTGTGAAGGAAAATGAATATACAACACCGTATCTGGAAGAGATGATTGCGGACAGTTATAAGCGTTTGATTGCGCCGGCAATCGAAAGAGAAATCCGGAATGAATTAACGGAGACGGCAGAAGATGGGGCAATTCGCGTGTTTGGTAAAAACTTGGAGCAGCTTTTGATGCAGCCGCCAATTGCCGGTAAAGTGGTACTTGGCTGGGATCCGGCATTTCGTACCGGCTGTAAGTTGGCGGTCGTGGATGAGACGGGAAAGGTGCTTGACACCATAGTGGTATTTCCAACGGAGCCGCAGAATAAAGTGGCAGAGACCAAACGTATTGTAAAGGCCATGATTGAAAAGTATAACATCAGTCTGATTTCGGTTGGAAATGGAACGGCGTCCAGAGAATCTGAACTTGTTATTGTAGATATGTTAAAGGAATTGAATCGTCCGGTTCAATACATTATTACCAATGAGGCAGGAGCGTCGGTTTATTCGGCGAGCAAGCTGGCAACAGAAGAATTTCCGAATTTTGACGTGGGGCAGAGAAGTGCTGTTTCGATTGCAAGACGACTGCAGGACCCATTGGCTGAGCTTGTAAAAATTGATCCGAAAAGTATAGGCGTTGGGCAGTACCAGCACGATATGAACCAGAAAAAACTGAGTGAGGCGCTGGGAAATGTTGTAGAGGACTGTGTAAATAATGTTGGAGTTGATTTGAACACAGCATCGGCGTCGTTACTTGAATATGTATCCGGTGTATCAAAAGCAATTGCCAAAAACATTGTAACATACCGTGAGGAAAATGGTCGTTTTAAGAGCCGTAGAGAACTTTTAAAAGTAGCTAAATTAGGACCAAAAGCTTATGAACAATGTGCTGGATTTTTGCGCATTACCGGTGGCAAAAACCCACTGGATGCAACGAGTGTGCACCCGGAATCTTATGAGGCAGCAACAAAGTTACTGGAAATGCTTGGATACCAGTTAGAGGATATAGCCGGCGGGCTTACCGGTTTGTCATTGATGGCAAAAGATACAAAAAAACTGGCAGAGCAGGTTGGCATTGGCGAGATTACGTTGAAAGATATTATCCGCGAATTGGAGAAGCCCGGACGCGACCCGCGTGATGAGATGCCAAAACCGATTTTGCGCAGTGACGTATTAGAAATGAAAGATTTAAAAGAGGGCATGATTTTGAAAGGAACCGTGCGTAATGTTATTGACTTTGGAGCCTTTGTAGACATTGGTGTGCATCAGGACGGACTTGTTCACATTTCTAAACTGACGGATAAAAAATTTGTTAAACATCCGCTGGATGTTGTTTCTGTTGGAGATGTAGTAGATGTTAGAGTATTACAGGTGGATATGCAGAAGAAGCGGATTCAGCTGTCAATGATATTGTAAAGGAGAAGGATGAGATGAAACGACTGTTAGTGATGCTGTGTGTAGGGGCTATGCTTGTGACTGGGTGTGGCAGCGGCGGTTCCAAAACGAGTGAGCCGACCGAAAAACCATCACAGGGAAATAAGTATGTTGAACAGGATTTTTACAGTGTACCGGATGAGTTATTGGATGAAGATGAAATTCAGGTTACTGATTTACAGACAAATGCAGAGGGAGAGCCGGCGCTTTATCAGTATGCGGTAGGATCGGATGACGAGGACGATACGGGCTGCTCGATTTATGAGTATACGTTAAATTCGGCGGGCGACTGGCAGACGAAACAATATGGTCGTAAGGCGCTTACGAAACTTGTGAAAAAAACAATGGAGGGCTCTGTGGATTCTGTGGACCTTCCCTATATTTCACGGGGAGATGATGGAAATCTCTATGCCCTTATGCAGGTTAAATTGTATGATGAAAATGCAAATCCTTTTGAAAAACAAAGTGGTGCGAGTGAATACTATCTCCTTGCCATTGATGAAAATTCAAATGCGGTGCAAAAGACAAAATTGCAGACTAAGGTAGAAGAAAATGGCAGTGAAACAGATTATGCAAAGGAATACGATGTAACAGAATTTCATGTAACAGAAGACGGAACACCGATGCTTGTGTTTAATTCGTCAAGTGCCATGTGGTTTGACTCTGTGAGCGGAACGAGAACAAATCTCTGTGAATCTGTTTCGGATGGCGCATTTTCGAAAAGAGTAGGATATGGAGAAAATGAGATTGTGTATTATTCCATGTCAAAGAAAAAATTTGGCGTATTGGATTCACAGACTTTATCGCGTACTTCCGAATTTGGAGACGATATCTCGGAAGATAATAAAAAATATGAGTGGTATTTTGACAGCGATACAACGAACTGGCAGATGTATGCTTTTAATTTGTCAGGACTTTATCGGTTTAGTGATTTTGGACAAAAAACATCTGCCACCCGTCTCAGCGCAGATGGCAATTTTGACAGTTTGGCAGATGATGTAATTTATGATGTTTTGGTTGGCGCTAATCAGGAATTGTATTTGTTAGTACGCAGAACAAACGAAAGTCAGATCGAAAGTGAAACAACTTACGATTCAGGTGTTATCAAGTATGTTCCTGCGAATAAGTGATGTTACACTTCAAATACTAAAATTCCGTTTTTGTTGTAGACGCAGTCGTAGTTTTCGGCAAATGCATTAATATCAGGGATGGAATAGCTTCCATTTTCCCAAGGACCAATTACGATATATGTAACGTTGTATTTTTCAAGCAGACTGTCGCGGGCTTCCGGATTTTCGTACATCGTTTTTACATCGGCTTCCTGTGCGGCATAGTCAAGACCGTGGAAGTATAAAAAGCTTCCGGAGCCGCATACAATGTTTCGACCGGTCAGTGAGGCAATTGCATTGTTGTGATTGTTTGCGGTTAAAAAGATATCCGATGGTTCCGTATTTTTTTCTACCCATTTGCAGAGGGAAACATAGTCGGCACTGTAAAGCTCATAGTCGGCAACGGCTTCCCTTCCCATTGTTAAGGCAGCGGCAAGTGTGCCTAAGATGGCAACGATGGTTACCAGAACCGGATGCAGGATGTGAATTCTCTTTTTGGTAAATTCACAGAAATTCACGGCAGTGTCCCATACAAAATCAGCACTTGCCACACAGAAGAAGAAATAGGATACTAACATTAATTTATTGTTGTCATAAGGGTTTGGCTGGAACAAAACAAACTCTGAAATCAACCAAAGGAACAGAGCCGGCATCATAATCCGGCGCTGTTTTTTTGTGCCAAAAATGAGTGAAAGAACCGGGAGAATAAACATAACTCCGAGATTCTTTAGGTAGAAGACGATGTAATTATCCATTGTTTCTACATTTGAGTTGTTCCAGTTGAAAAATCCACGGACGAAATTATCGCCGGAAGCTTGTTTGAAAGTAAAGGTAAATAAAATCGGAAGAGCAATTACCAATACGATTCCCAGAAACATGCCCCAGTGGATTGCGGTTTGCTTTTCCCATGAAGTAATCAAAGAGGCAAGCATACCAAGAACTAAAACTGCTGCAATCAGGACGCCGATAATAAGCAGAGTATTTGCCTCAATCGGTGTATCGGATTTCTGACGCAGACTGATATAAGTAAGTGCAAATAAGGATGCAGCAGTTAAAAGAAAACGTCCCCAGACCGGGATGGTGAATTCTTTTGCTTCCTTTGCATTTTTGCGCATGGTAAGAATGACAAAGCCGGCACACATAACGCCAAGAGCAAGGAACGAGTGTGTATGAATCAGCGGAAGTCCTCCGGCGAGCACACCGGCAGCTGCAAAGTATAAGGTGCTTTTTTCTTCTACTGCGCGGTAGAGCAGGATGAGAATCGGAAACAGCATTGCCCATCCGAATAAGGTAGCACGCTGTGGAATCAACATATCGCAGATGATATTGTGCCATTGAATATTTGCCTGTACATAGTTCGTTGGTGTCTCGTAAAAGGCAGTGAAAATACGGGTAAAGTTTTCACTAAACAGCCCCTTATTCATGAAGTAGTAAAAGCCTAAACCGCCATTGAAAAAGAAAAGAGCGATAGCAAGAAAACTTTTTCCGCGGATGCTGCCGCCAAAGTACCGCATGATTTTTTTTGCCAAAAGATAGACGCCGGAAAAGACCTGAATCAAGGCAAAAAACATCGGCAGAAGATAGGCTGTCCGCAAAGAAGTTCCCCAGATGTAAACACTTGAGGAAATACTGTCGGATAAAAATGGGTAGGCGAGTTTTGTGCCCGGCAGAATGGAGTATTCCGGCGGGAAAGTTTTTTGCTTGGCAATACTTGTAATAAAACCTAAGTGCATATTCATATCGCCGTATGTACTCTGCCCGCTGTGCAGACTTCCATTGATGTATGGAATGGTAGCATGCAAAAGTACATAGCAGGTATAAATAAATAAAGGAAGCAAGAGAAATAAAGCAGGATTTTCGCGGAAAAGTGCAACAATATCCGGCTTTTTAAATCGTCCTTTAAATAGCGTGTGTTCTTTGCCAAAAGCTAACACAGCCCAGACAATCGCGACAAAAGTAATAAAAGCAAATAAATGTGCTTTTACGGAAAATTGAAAGAAAAAGGCGTAAATGGTAGGCAGCCAGTGAAGGGCAAAACTGCCGAATACGCTGCCGAATAAAAGTGTTGTTCCCGTTTTTTCTTTCTGGAATAAATACAGCGCCAAAAGAATTCCTAAAATCTGAAATGCAAGAAAGTAGGAAATGCCGGCGACGTTTCCAATGAATGAACCAAACATATGATGTTCCTCCCTGTGGGTTGTTTTCAACTATTCAGGACTCCCCTGCCCGTATATTCGCATTTTGAACACTTCGTGTTCTTTTTCGCCTTTGACAAGGCTAAAAATGCTCATATGCGGGCGGGGGGAGTCCTATTCGGACCTCATGTAGCAAAATCAATGTTTCTTACGTGCAGGCACGACGCTCCATTGATTTTTTTACATGAAGTCCTGAATAGTTGTTTTATTATATAATAGTGTATTAAAAAACCTAAGGCTTGTCAATGCAGAGGGCATTTGTTATACTGAAATTACGATGCCATTCGGAAAGGAGAACGAAAGATGTCGATGGATTTTGAATTAAAACTGGATGGGAAAACGATGAGTCGTTTTCTACTTCATTATAATTATACGAAAGCAACCGGGTTATTTGGTATACTTCTAGGAATTGCTTCATTGGCAGCAGTATTTATAAAATGGAATATGTGGAATGCAAACCAGCGTGTGGTCTGGATTGTGATTGCGGTTTTGTTTTTGATTGTTCAGCCGCTTACTCTTGCGAAAAAAGGAAGACGCCAGATGGCACAGGAGGAAATGCAGATTCCTCTGTTCTGCCATATTGATGAGGAAGGAATTTCCGTGACCCAGGGTGAGGCTTCGTCCTCCTGCAAGTGGAGTGATTTGCGCAAGGTGGTGTATCGGAAAAATGAAATGTATTTATTTACGTCAGCAATATATGCGACAATTATTACCAGAAATTCCTGTGAGGAAAAATTTGATGAACTGGTGGCATTTGTAAAGGAGAAGACGAAGAAATGATTTGGCAGAGCAATAGTGAGAAAGAAACTTTTGCGGTGGCGGAAGAAATTGCGAGACAGGCATCTCCCGGTGATATTTATTTGCTGGAGGGAGATTTAGGTGTTGGCAAGACTGTATTTGCCAAAGGATTTGCCCATGGACTGGGAATCACGGAGCCGGTTACAAGCCCGACCTTTACCATTGTTCAGGAGTATCATGAAGGCCGGCTTCCGTTATATCATTTTGATGTGTACCGGATTGCGGATGCGGAAGAAATGTATGAATTAGACTGTGAAGGTTATTTTTTCGGGGACGGTGTGTGCCTGATTGAGTGGGCGTCGCAGATAAGAGATATTCTGCCGGATGACTGCCATCAGGTAACGATTGCAAAAGATTTGGAAAAAGGATTTGATTTTCGACAGATAACATTAGACGAGATGAGGTGAAAATGATGAATATATTAGGAATAGACAGTTCCGGACTGGTGGCAAGTGTGGCATTACAGTCGGATGATAAATTGGTTGGAGAGTATACCATTCATAATAAGAAAACACATTCCCAGACATTGCTTCCGATGATTCACGATATGTTAGAGATGGCGGATGTCTCTGTAAAAGAACTGGATGCGATTGCGATTGCAAGCGGACCCGGTTCTTTTACCGGGCTTCGTATCGGAGCAGCAACTGCAAAAGGATTAGGAGGAGCACTTTCGATTCCTCTTATAGCAGTGCCGACATTGGAAGGGCTTGCTTACAATCTTGCGGGTGCGGAGGCGCTGGTCTGCCCAATTATGGATGCAAGAAGGCAGCAGGCGTATTATGGCATTTATGATGTGTCGAAAGAAGTGCCGGTAGAAATTGAGAAACCGGATGCGGCACCGATTGAAGTGGTTTTACAGAAAGCAAAAGAAACGAAACGGGAAGTCATCTTTTTGGGGGATGGCGTTCCGGTATTTCAGGAGAAAATCAAACAGTGCGAGGGACTTTTGTGTCGTTTTTGCGCAGACAGCGTGCGGTATCAGAGAGCGTCTTCTGTCACAGCGCTTGGAAAGAAATATTATGAGCAGGGCAGACAGATGAAGGCAGCGGAGTTTGCTCCAATGTATCTTCGTTTATCGCAGGCGGAGAGAGAACGCATGGAAAAGGAAAATATTACAACTAGAAGCTGAGAAGCCCCTCTGTTATAATGTTGCTATCATGTGGAAAGGGGGCAACTGCTTTGCTAAAGAGGATTTGCCAGTGTAATGCATGTGGCCGACAGATTGAAAAAGAGGCGCTTTGGGTGAGAAAAGAGTGGGGATATTTTTCAAAACGGGATTTGGAAGTTCACGAATTTGCTATTTGTGAGTCATGTTACGAGAAAATGATTGATCAGTTTGTAATACCTGTGAAAAAAACGGAGAAGATTGAAGTGCTCCATGAAGATTTAATTTGAAAATATAGGGCAAGTATGATAAAATAGGGAAGAATGGGAGAAATGGAGGATTTTACCATGCTGGATGTATGCCTTTTAGGTACCAGTGGCATGATGCCGCTGCCAAGAAGAGCGCTGACGGCGCTTATGACAAGGTTTAATGGCAGCAGTCTTTTGATTGATTGCGGTGAGGGAACCCAAGTGAGTATTCGGGAAAAGGGTTTTAGTATGCATGCCATTGACACGATTTGCCTTACGCACATTCACGGTGACCATGTAAGCGGTCTTCCGGGACTTTTGCTTTCGATGGGAAATGCGGAGCGGACCGAGCGTTTGACGATAATCGGACCAAAAGGGATGAAAAAAGTGGTGGAGTCACTACTTGTTGTGGCGCCCGGACTTCCATTTGAAATCGAGTATATCGAGTTGACGGAATCGTTCCATCGGTTTGAAATATGTGGCTATATTTTGGAAGCGTTTCGTGTTAAACATACGGTTCCGTGTTATGGTTACAGCCAGATTATACAGCGTGCAGGACGATTTGATTCGGAGAAAGCGAAAGCAAATGATGTACCGATGAAAGTCTGGAGTTCCCTGCAAAAGGGGAAAACGGTAGATTGGGAAGGAAAAACCTATACACCGGATATGGTACTTGGTCCGGCAAGGAAGGGATTGAAGGTTACGTATTGTACGGATACAAGACCGGTTCCTACAATTGTCGAACACGCGAAAAAGGCAGATTTGTTTATCTGCGAAGGGATGTATGGTGAGCCGGAGATGGTATCAAAGGCGAAAGAAAACCGACATATGATGTTTACGGAGGCGGCACAGTTGGCAAAAGAAGCGGAGGTTTCTGAATTGTGGCTCACACATTATAGTCCATCATTAATCCGGCCGGATGATTTTATGGAGCCGGTTCGTAAGATTTTTCCAGCTGCAAAACCGGGAAAGGACAGAAAGTCGGCTTATTTGACGTTTGAAAAGAAAGAAAATGAGTAGTGATATGAGAGGAGGGTGTGCATGAACCGGAAAGAAAAAAAGAAGAAAAAACGTGGTTTAATTACCTTTTTGATTCTTGTTGTGCTTGTTGTTCTTGGCGTGCTGGCAGTATATTACCAGTATATGAAGAAACTGCAGTTGCAGGATACCGTGCATACACCGACGACGGAGACGGAAAAACTGGTTGCAAAAGATATGGATGCCGGATATCCGGAAACTCCGAAAGAGGTTATTAAACTGTTTGGAAGAATCAACCAGTGTATTTATAATAAAAAATTATCTGACGATGACTTTTCAACGCTTGTTGGAAAACTCCGTGTGCTTTACTGTGAAAGTCTTCAGAAAAAAAATTCACAGGATAAGATGGAAAGTGAGATTTCGGCAGAGAAGAAAAAATATCCTCCGAAAAAACGCAAGATTATTAATTACAGCATAGAAGATGAAAATAAGTTTCAGTATAAAACGATTGATGGAACAGAAATGGTTTATTTGAAGTTTTCCTATTTTGTTCGTACAGACAATGATTATAATACGGTGAACTGGTATGCAATTCTTGTAAAAGAAGATGGCAAATGGCGAATCCGTGAGTTTAATCCGCTGAAATCGAAAAAACAAAATCAGTAGCCCTGTGGCAGAAATGAGGATTGTTTTGGAACAAAAAGATATTACAGTGCTTGCGATTGAGAGTTCCTGTGATGAAACAGCAGCGGCAGTTGTTGTAAATGGAAGGAAAGTTCTTTCTAATATTATTGCATCGCAGATTGATATTCACAAACTGTACGGTGGCGTTGTGCCGGAAATTGCTTCGCGCAAGCATATCGAAAAAATTAATCAGGTTATTGATGAGGCTCTTACAGAAGCCGGAAAGACATTGGATGACATGGACGCGGTCTGTGTCACTTATGGCCCCGGCTTGGTTGGAGCTTTATTGGTGGGCGTTGGTGCTGCAAAAGCGATTAGTTATGCAGCAGATAAACCTCTTGTCGGCGTGCATCATATTGAAGGACACATATCGGCAAATTACATAGCAAATCCGGGATTGGAGCCGCCTTTTTTATGTCTGGTAGCTTCCGGCGGACACAGTCATTTGGTGATTGTGCGCGATTATGGAGAGTATGAGATTTTAGGAAGAACAAGAGATGATGCCGCGGGTGAGGCATTTGATAAAGTGGCACGAGCAATTGGCCTTGGATATCCGGGCGGTCCTAAAATTGACCGATTATCAAAAGAAGGAAATCCACAGGCAATTGAATTTCCGCGTGCTTCGATTGATGGGGCGCCATATGACTTTAGTTTCAGTGGTGTAAAATCTGCGGTATTAAATTATATTAATGGTTGTAAAATGAAAGGTCTTTCTTACTCAGAGGCAGATATTGCGGCGTCGTTCCAGCAGGCGGTTGTGGATGTGCTTGTGAATCATACAATGCTTGCGGCAAAAGATTATGGCATTAAGAAAGTAGCAATTGCGGGTGGTGTTGCCTGCAATTCGGGGCTGCGGGAAGGTATGAAAGAGGCTTGCAAAAAACGAGGGTATTCTTTTTATATGCCGACGCCGATTTTGTGTACGGATAATGCGGCGATGATTGGTGCTGCCGGGTATTATGATTTTGTGAAGGGAGTGCGCCATGGGCTTGATTTAAATGCGGTGCCTGGACTGAAACTGGGGGAGTAAGCCATGCGACCTCGCAGGAAAAGCCTGCTCAGTCACGGGCTGTCGCCCAAAACATAGCCCCAAGCCATGCGACCTCGCAGGCAAAGCCTGCTCGGTCACGGGCTGTCGCCCAAAACTCAGCCCCAAGCCATGCGACCTCGCAGGCAAAGCCTGCTCAGTCACGGGCTGTCGCCCTATAAAAAAGCAAAAGAACAAATTTTTTTACGTGAGCAAGCTCCCGACAAAATTTATTCTTTACTTTTTTGCATGGCTTGTGGCTTTCGGAAATTTATGCTTGACAAGGTGGGGATGGGGATGATATACTGTTCAAGCAGTCTTTGGAGAGGTGTCCGAGTGGTTTAAGGAGCCGGTCTTGAAAACCGGTGACTCCGAAAGGGGCCGTGGGTTCGAATCCCACCTTCTCCGTTTATGGTATTTACCATATTATATATTTTA
>OGGG01000551.1_pt1 | contig 40961 bp, 38 predicted proteins | sample 1571201 | NCBI WGS metagenome assembly OGGG01 (sample SAMEA2581946, study PRJEB24529) | metagenome | biome: Human gut stool | place: China | collected 2011 | reverse complement strand
AGTTTTATCCCAGGCTTCCAATACCAGTTTTCTAGCTTCATTGTGTAGCATACTATCATCTCCTACACTATATTTTATCACCCCTGTAAAGAGATTGCATTATTTAAGAGGATTGCTATAGATAGAATCATACCTTTTGGAAGTGCGGGATTGACAATAGCCAGTTATATTCCGACAGGTGGAGATGTTTTGTATGCTGCAAGTGGTGATAAGTTGTATGCGGCACCGAAATATGTTTCAAAGACAAAATTTACTTATGTAAAAAATGGGTCAGATTTTGTGTTAGGTGCAAGAACACATATGGCTACGCTACAGCAAATTTCATGGTATTTGTATTCTGATCATAATCACAAGCAATATGTTGGAATAATGGGATATAACAAAACAGGAAAAACGCCATCATATAATAACCCTGATCCTAAGGCGATTACAGGAAGTGGAACGGGCGGATATATTGAGAGTGAGGTTTATGTTTCTATAAATGGAAAAAGATTTGTTTTGAATTAAAAAAATTAAAATGAAAAAACAATTTATAGTAATAGTGTTAGTATTTCTTGTAAGTTTAGTTGTTGATTATGGAATAAGGGGATATTATTATCCTCAAAAGGATGATTTTGAATCAAGTGGTACTGGATGGATTCTTAAAAAGGGAGCACCGGAAGCTTTTCTGTAAAAGTCAAATAAGCAACAGACAGAAAGCAGAAAACCGTAAGCGGGAGGAAGCATAAAAATGTGCAGGCGGAGGAAAACTCAAAGCCTGCATATTTTTACATTAACAGCCTGTTAAAAATGGTCAGTTTCAGAAATCAGGCTGATGATTGGTTTAATTAAAACTGCGTGGATCCGGATATTTATCAGGAGAAGTACTATATCCATTCTGATATTTAACGGTCATGTAAATTGTTTCATCGCCGTTTTCGATTTTGACATAGCAGACATTGTCCTTGTCGAATTTGTCGGTGATCTCTATTTGCTGATTTTTATAATAAACCCATACGCTGCCATCGTCGAAATATTCTACGTCCGGTGCGTTCAGTTCCTCCATAATTTCGTCTTCGGTCAGAGGACGTTCGTTTCCGTCTGCATCGATGGCAACACCGCCTCCGCCCTGAGTGACGGTGTTTCCGTCGGTATCTTTGTATTCAAGAGAATAAGAACCGTCGTCGGTATTTAAATCAAGAGTGGCACTTGTCTGGTCACCGTGCATCCAAAGCTGGATGGTTCGCTGGATTCCGCCGACATTTGCAGCGTAAGCCGTTCCTGTGCCGCCGATGATCACGCAGGCTGCAATTGCAGCAGCTGCAAGTTTCATTTTTTTCTGTTTTCTTAATTTTGCCATATATTTGACCTTCCCTTCAGAGATATCGGAGGTATGCAAAACCGAAAAGGTTTGTTTGTATTTTTCTTTATTCGTCATTTTCCCATTCCTCCTTCAGTGCTGTTTTCAGAAGAGAGCGTCCGCGTGACAGGCGTGTTTTTACGTTGCTTTCCGAGAGCTTTAAAATATCGGCGATTTCCCTGACGGAATAATCTTCATAATAAAATAAATGAATGACGATGCGGTATTTCTCGGGAAGTTTTAAAACTTCCTCAAATAAACTCTCAGATTCCGGATTTTCAAAAGTTAATGTTTCTATATAATCCTCCAGCGAACGTCTGTTACGCCGCCAGAAAGCAAGCGTTGTATTTTTCGCTTTATTGATCACGATACGGATCAGCCACGCACGGATATGCTGCTCATCTTCAAAATCTTTGCTTGTCGTGTAATACTGGATCAGTGTATCCTGAACAACATCTTCTGCATCTGCCTGATTTTTACAGATGTTAAAGGCGATGGCGTAGAGATTGTTCTGATAGCGTTCGATCAGTTCCTGTACAGGTTGTCTCATGAGTACTCCTAAAATATAAAATTTGATGTAACTGTTCATTGCAGATTGAAGTATTTGCTGCCTGAATCGTAAAAAGTGCAAGTCCTTGATCAAGGTGCTTTCAATTATAATACAAATCAGCAGGGAAAAAGGTTACAAAAAAGTATTTTCGTTTTTCAGAGAAAACGATATAATAGAAACAGTATGTTTTTCATGTGTGAATGAAGGGGATAAATCTGTAAAAGAAAAAATGCTTGCAGGGATGTTGTATGATGTCGATCATAATGAGGAGCTGGTGCAGGATCGGAGCCGGTGTACACGTTATGCCGGGTGTTACGATCGGAAACAATGTTGTGATCGGCGGCGGAAGTGTTGTCGTGAAAGATATTCCGGATAATGTGGTAGCAGTTGGAAATCCGGCGAAGGTGATCAAGACACTGGATGCAGAGAAGTTCAGGAAAGAACCTTCTGATTTACAGGAATAAGAATTTTTGATAAGATTAAGTTAGCAGAGAAAAGGGGATTTTCGGGGGAATTGATATGGGAATGTTTTTAAACAGTATTGAGCCATATGATAAATACAAAACAATTACGAAAGGTCTTTATTTTGTAGACAAAACAGAGCTGCTGGAAGAATTAATACCGGCTCTGGAACAGGAACAGAGATTTTTCTGTATCACAAGACCAAGGCGTTTTGGAAAAACGGTTATGGCGAATATGATAGCATCTTTTTTTGAAAAATCGGAGGGCGGTTCTGATATTTTTGACAGACTTAAAATTTCAGAATATCCAAAATATAAAGAGCATTTAAATAAACATGATGTGGTATATATTGATTTCAGTGAAATGCCGAAAGAATGTGATAGCTATAAAAAATATATTTCTCGCATTGAAGAGGGAATATATTATGATTTAAGAGAAAAATATTCGGATTTGTATTTAAAGCAGGAAGATGCTATATGGGATATTCTTTCGAAAATATTCAATGAAACAAAAAAGAAATTTATTTTTGTTATGGATGAATGGGATGCGGTATTTCACATGTCATTTATGACAGAAAAGAACAGAGAAGACTATCTGCTTTTTTTGAAATTATTATTAAAAGGACAGAGTTATGTTGAGCTTGCCTATATGACAGGGGTGTTGCCGATTGCAAAATATTCCGACGGATCGGAATTGAATATGTTTCTGGAATATAATATGGCAACACGTATTCGTTTCAGTGAGTATTTTGGATTTTCAGATGAAGAAGTAGATAAGTTGTATGAAAAATATCTTCAGAATACAAAAAAGCCTCAGATTGACCGAGAGGGCTTGAGGGAATGGTATGACGGTTATCACACAGCATCCGGTCAGAGATTGTATAATCCGCGTTCGGTTGTATGTGCATTGTCCGATAATCAGCTGTCAAATTACTGGGTCAGCTCAGGAAAATATGATTCCGTGTTCAGCTATGTTAAAAACAATATAGATGACGTACAGGAAGATCTGGTTCTCATGTTTGCAGGAGAAAAAATACCATCGGGTATTGAGGAATATGCAGCAACGGCACAGCAGCTCGATACAAAGGAAGAAATATATTCGGCGATGGTTGTTTATGGGTTATTGACGTATGATAATGGATGCGTGTTTATTCCAAATAAAGAGTTACAGGGAAGCTATGCATCTATGATGAAAAAGGAAAAATCCCTGGGATATATATACAGACTTGCAAATATTTCTAATAAAATGTTACAGGCGACTTTAAATAAAGATACAGATACTATGGCTGAAATTTTGCAATGTGCACATAATACGGAAACGCCAATCTTATCTTATAATAATGAGGTGGAATTATCGGCGATTGTAAATCTGGTTTATCTTTCTGCAAGAGATTTTTATAGGATAGAAAGAGAAGATAAAGCTGGAAAAGGATTTGTGGACTTTATTTTTTATCCTGTCAGATATGAAGATAAGGGCATTATATTGGAATTAAAAGTGGATCAGACACCAGAAGAAGCTATCAAACAGATTAAAGAAAAAGATTATATATTACGTTTCAAAGGAAAACTGGGAGAACACAGACAATGCCCGCAAAATATTCTGGCAGTGGGGATTTCATATGACAAAATAACAAAAAAACATACCTGTAAAATAGAAGAATTATTAATAAATAGCTTAGTGACTTGAAAAGGTTTTCAAGTGAAAAAAATCTATTAGTAGATATTGTACCATTACGTGGCGAAGGAAAGGAATTTGCCAATAATTCAAGTAGTATGGGTGTTCCGTGTAGAAAGATTAAATATCATTTGGAAAAAAGTATGAATCAGATTTATCGATATTATGGCAGGGAGGGAAATTGATATAGATAATTGTTTTCTATGATTGTGCCTTGAGTTAAAATAACATAAAACAGTTGATTATTTTAAAATTTGTGCTATAATCTGAAAATGTAAATAACGGTCGGATGTAAAGGATAGGTTATAGGGTATATTATCGGACTGTTAGGAACGGATATTGAAATAGAATAAGAAGCAGATGGTGCCGCCGTAAGGCGGAGAATAGGGAAACAGGTGAAAGACCTGTGCGATCTCGTCACTGTAAGCAGGAGTGCATTGCTAACTATGTCACTGAGTCATCGGGAAGACAGCAAGGTGCGTTAAGACTGTAAGCCAGGAGACCTGCCAGACTGTGGTACGGGGGACAAAATATTCCAGGTCACGAGGATTGATTGTACCAAATTGAGTTATAGGCAGCGAATTTCCAGATCAGTGTTTGGGATTTGAGTGTCATCATATAGTATACAATCCAACGACATTTGTTTGTTGGATTTTCTTTTTCTCCCTGAATCTTGTTTATTTCAAACAGACAAAATTATTTTGGGAGGAAAGACAAATGAAGAAAAAACTGGTAACGATTTTATGTGTAACTACCATCACAGCATCTATGCTGGCAGGATGCGGAAGTAAAACAGCAGAGACAACTGCTCCGACAGAGACAACTGCAGTAACAGAGACAGCAGCAGCTACGGAAGCAGCTTCTACCGAGGCAGCTTCTGAAACAGCAGCAGCTACGGAAGCAGAAGATGATCAGGCAGCAGCAGATAAAGTAGCAGCTCTGATCGATGCAATTTATGTTCAGGAAAGAAATGAGAACACAGACGAGCAGTGTAAAGAAGCAAAAGAAGCATGGGATGCTCTGACAGATGCTCAGAAAGAACTGGTTGAAGGCGAAGAAGCTGATCCGGATTATTTCGGAAGAGATACAGGTGATGCATCCAAAGATGATCCACGCAATGGTGATGAGATCGGTGAAAATGAACTTCTGGTTGTAAGCTTTGGTACTTCTTTCAATGACAGCCGTGTTGCTGATATCAAAGGTATTGAAGATGCACTGCAGGCTGCAAATCCGGACTGGTCTGTAAGAAGAGCATTTACAGCACAGATCATCATCAATCACATCCAGGCTCGTGATGATGAGCATATCGACAACATGGATCAGGCTCTGGAGCGTGCTGTAAACAACGGTGTTAAAAACCTGGTTGTTCAGCCGACACATCTGATGCACGGTGCAGAATACGATGAACTGATGGAAGCAGTAGATGCATATAAAGATAAATTTGAATCTGTAAAAGTAGCAGAACCGCTGCTGGGTGAAGTCGGAGCTGATGCAGCAGCAGTAAACGCTGACAAGAAAGCAGTTGCAGAAGCAATCACTTCTGAAGCTGTAGCAACAGCAAATTATGATTCCCTGGATGCAGCAAAAAAAGACGGTGTTGCATTTGTATTTATGGGACATGGAACTTCTCACACAGCAAAAGTTTCTTACAGCCAGATGCAGGCTCAGATGAAAGAGCTTGGTTATGAAAATGTATTTATCGGAACCGTTGAAGGCGAGCCGGAAGAGACAGCATGCGAAGAAGTCATCAAAGCTGTATCTGCGGCAGGATACAAAAAAGTAATCCTTCGTCCGCTGATGGTTGTAGCAGGAGATCATGCAAACAATGATATGGCAGGCGATGATGACGATTCCTGGAAGAGCCAGTTTGAGGCATCCGGAAAATTTGACAGCATTGATACACAGATCGCAGGTCTGGGTGAGATTAAAGCAATCCAGGATCTCTACGTTGCTCATACAGCAGATGCTATAAACGAGTAATAAGTAATACATGAGGTGTACCTCGCAGCAGGAATGTCAGAGGTATTCTTAAAAAAAAGAAGCAAAACAGAAGGACAGGAACAAAAATGAAGAAAAGAATCATTACATTAGCAGGATTAATGGCACTTAGCTGTGTACTGGCAGTTGGCTGCGGAAACAGCACAAAACAGACAGAAGCGCAGAATGCGACACAGACAGAGGCAGCTTCTGAAACACAGGCTCAGAGCGAAGAAAAACAGGTAACGGAAACAGCAGCAGAAACGACGGCAGACACAGAGGCAACAGAAGCCGCTGCAACACTGGAAGATGGAACTTACACTGCTGATTTTAATACAGACAGTAGTATGTTCCAGGTCAATGAAATGTATGATGGAAAAGGAACTCTGACCGTAGAAGACGGAAAGATGACGATTCATATCACACTTCGTTCTACAAACATCGTAAACCTGTATCCGGGACTTGCAGGGGATGCACAGAAAGACGGGGCAGAACTGCTGCAGCCGGTTGTGGAAACCGTAGATTATAATGACGGTGAACCGGCAGAAGAAGTGAATGCATTTGATGTTCCTGTTCCGGCTATCGATGAGGAATTTGATCTGGCACTGATCGGAACAAAAGGAAAATGGTATGACCATAAAGTCAGCGTTTCCAATCCGGTAAAAGCAGAAGAATAAAAAATATCAGATTTTGCGAAAAGCTGCTGCGATATGTATCTACATATTTTGCAGCAGCTTTTTATCTTAGTCGGAGAAGACTTCCACTTCTATAAGTGGCGAGCAACAAATTTGTCTTAGTGGAAGTGCAATCTCCGACTAAGATAAACGCTCCGCGAGAATGTGCAGTGATTCTGAGAAGAATATGTCAGCTTTCGCTGACCAGAATCACGCACCAAGTCTCACGTGCGTTCGACTTGAATCTTTTTGCCCGTCCCCACTGATACAATCTTGTTACCCGCCTCCCACAAAGGCAGAAGTCATCTCACATCTGATATAATTTTCTGTTGTCGAGAAACAATTATCACTTTTCTTTTGCAGATAAGTGCGGTATGATACATTCGATGAGAATATTTCTCAATTTTAAGAATCATATATAATTACGAATTTTGAACGCAGAGAAGCATTCCCCCGCTTCAAGTGTGCAGAGCACTAAGCGGTGGGTGAGGGGGATGCTTATGTCAGTGGGAGTTGAAAGTTCCCACTGACAGGTCGCAAAGCGACTGCGTTCATGAGCAAGCAGCGAAGCGGATTGTGAATGTCCGCTTTACCAATTCAAGGAGGAGATATGACACTTAGAGAACTGAAGATAGGCGAAAGTGCTGTTGTCACACAGCTTGGCGGCGAAGGTGCTCTTCGCCAGCACTTTCTTGATATGGGTATGATCCCCGGTGCCCAGGTAACCGTACAGAAAATGGCTCCAATGGGTGATCCGATGGAATTAAAGATCCATGGATATGAACTGACACTGCGTCTTGCTGACGCTGAAAAAATCGAAATTGAAAAAATTTCCGAAAAACAAGAGCACTCATTTCCGGAAAAGAAGCGAGTCAAACGAGAACATCCGGGGCTTGGTGAGGGGGGAAAATATCACGAAAAGAGCAGCGAACATCCCCTTCCGGACGGTACCGTGCTGACTTACGCCCTGGTCGGAAACCAGAACTGCGGAAAAACAACGCTTTTCAATCAACTGACCGGCTCCAACCAGCATGTTGGTAATTTTCCAGGCGTAACAGTTGACCGGAAGGACGGTGCGATCAAAGGACATCCGGACACACTGGTCACAGACCTTCCGGGCATTTACTCCATGTCCCCATACAGCAGTGAAGAGATTGTTTCCAGAAACTTCGTTTTGAATGAAATGCCAGAAGCACTCATCAACATTGTGGATGCTACCAACATCGAACGAAATCTCTATCTGACCATGCAGCTTCTGGAAATGAACATCCCGATGGTTGTCGCTTTAAACATGATGGATGAAGTGACCGGCAATTCCGGTTCGATCGACATCAATGGCATGGAAGCCCTGCTTGGTGTCCCTGTTGTTCCGATCTCTGCTGCAAAAAACGAAGGTGTCGGTGAGCTTGTCCGCCATGCCATTCATATTGCCAAATATCAGGAGCGTCCGACCAGGCAGGATTTCTGCGATGAAAATGACTATAATGGCGCCGTACATCGCTGCATCCACGCTGTGATCCATCTGATCGAAGATCATGCCAGCCGTGCAAAGCTGCCGGTACGTTTTGCTGCAAGCAAGGCCATCGAAGGAGACGCTCTGATTCTGGAGCAGCTCGCCCTCGATCAGAATGAAAAGGAAATGCTGGAGCATATCGTACTGCAGATGGAAAAAGAACGCGGTCTTGACCGCAATGCTGCCATTGCTGATATGCGCTTCTCTTTCATTGAAAAAGTCTGCCGTCAGACTGTTGTCAAACCAAAGGAAAGTAAGGAGCATATCCGCAGTCAGAAAATTGACCGTGTTCTTACCGGAAAATATACTGCTATTCCATGCTTTATCGGAATCATGCTCACTGTTTTTTATCTGACTTTTAACGTGATCGGTGCATGGCTTCAGGATCTTCTTGCACTGGGCATCGATGCACTGACGAAAATAGCTGATCATGCACTGACTGCTGCAAATGTCAATCCTGCCATCCGCAGTCTTGTGATCGATGGAATTTTCGCCGGTGTCGGCTCTGTTTTAAGCTTTCTTCCGGTTATCGTAACCCTGTTTTTCTTCCTCTCTTTAATGGAAGACAGCGGATACATTGCCCGTGTTGCTTTCTTTATGGACAAACTGCTTAGAAAAATCGGACTCTCCGGCAGAAGCATTGTGCCGATGCTGATCGGATTTGGCTGTACCGTTCCGGCTGTCATGTCCACCAGAACACTTCCAAGTGAACGTGACCGTAAAATGACTATCCTTCTGACTCCGTTTATGAGCTGCAGTGCCAAACTTCCAATCTATGCATTTTTTGTAAATGCATTCTTCCCGGGACGCGGCGGACTGATCATGGCAGGTCTTTACCTTCTTGGTATTGTGATGGGTATCCTGATCGCCCTGCTTTATAAAGGCACTTTATTTAAAGGCGAAGCTGTTCCGTTTGTCATGGAGCTGCCAAATTATCGACTTCCTGGACTGAAAAATGTAAGCCAGCTTTTATGGGAAAAAGCCAAAGACTTTCTGCAGAGAGCATTCTCCGTAATCCTGGTCGCTACTGTCGTTGTCTGGTTCCTGCAGAGCTTTGACCTGCACCTGAACATGGTCACGGATTCACAGAACAGCATCCTTGCTATAATTGCCGGAATAATCGCACCGCTGTTTCAGCCGCTCGGACTTGGTGACTGGCGTATCTGTACTTCACTGATCAGCGGATTCATGGCAAAGGAAAGTGTTGTATCCACACTGGAAATCCTTTTTGCCGGAAATGTCAACACTGCACTCTCCACCCTGTCAGCCGCATCGCTTCTGGTATTTAGTCTGCTCTACACCCCATGCGTGGCTGCGATCGCATCCATCAAACGCGAGCTTGGACAAAAATGGGCAATCGGAGTGGTTGTGTGGCAGTGTGTGATTGCCTGGATTGCAGCATTTGTGGTACATATTATCGGAAGTATACTGTAATTTTATAAGAAATAGTAATGCACAAAAGACAGAAAAAACATATCATCTACGTTTTCTCTGTCTTTTATCTTAGTCGGAGAATACTCCGACTAAGATAGATCTTTTGTTTTTTATTTCTTATTATTTATGTTGTATTTATTTTGTTTTTAATTTTATATTGAAACATTGAGAGTTTTATGTTATTATACTTTCAAAGCATATTTTCTTAAAGTTCTTGGTGTCATGCCATCTATATTATTCTCATTCACATTTCAGAAATTCATGCTTTTCAATCAAACAAATCAATTTAAAAGCAGGGGTTTCAAACTGTGAAAAAGAGTATAAACTGTATGGCTGTCGCATTTTGGTACACTCCTGCACAAGGAGGTACTGCCTATGACACACAAAAAACAGCTGACAACCAATCGTAACTATAAAGATACGGTATTCCGTATGTTGTTTTCTGATCGGAAAAATTTATTGTCTCTTTATAACGCAATCAGTGGTGCTCATTATGATGATCCTGAAAAACTGGAAATCGTCACACTGGAGAATGCTATTTACATGGGAATGAAAAATGATCTGGCTTTTATTATTGATACGAACTTATTTCTGTATGAACACCAGTCAACTTACAATCCAAATATGCCGCTGCGTGATCTATTCTATATTTCCAGTGAATATCAGAAACTGGTCGATCATAAATCGCTTTATTCTTCCACACTGCTGAAAATCCCGGCACCACAGTTTATTGTATTCTACAATGGCACGGAAAAGGAAACAGACAGCTGGGTAAACCATTTGTCGGAATCTTTTGAAAATCTGTCCGGTAAACCGAAACTGGAACTGGAAGTTCTGACCTTAAACATCAACGAGGGGCATAATGAAGAACTGATGGAACAATGCGAGACCTTAAGAGAATATGCACAGTATGTACACTGTGTCCGTAAGTATGCGAAGGAATTGGAATTGAATGAAGCAGTTAAGCTGGCAGTCGATGAATGTATCCGTAATAACATTCTCTCCGAATTTCTTCGTGCAAATAAATCGGAGGTGATCTCTATGAGTATATTCGAATACGATAAAGAAGAGGAAGAACGGAAATTGCGAAAAGCTGAATTTGAAGCTGGTGTAGCTGCTGGATTTAATAACGGCATCGATACTGCAAAAAAGGATGCCGCTATTGCTTTTGCTGAACTTCATGTGCCTGTTGAGCAAATTGCCCTGGCACTGCAAGTAGATGTAAAAATCGCAAAGCAATGGATTGCGGATAAATAAAAATTTGCAGATGTTTTAGAATGTGCAAATGAACGAATTCCACATTTCCAAAAGCTCTTGGTCAGCCAGGGGTCGCTTAAGCGGAACAGTCCTTCAGACCAAAGTACAAAACACAGAACAGAAAAAGACAGAGACAGAGTAACGGAAACTTGCTACCGTCACTATGCCTCTGTCTTTTTCTGTAACTTTTACAGATATTTCAATGCTTCCCTTAAATTTGCCGCCGGAAGCAGGCGTATTCCTTCCACTTTTCCGATGGATGCTGCAGATACAGCCGGCAGGATGATCGTCTCAAATCCCAGCTTTTTCGCCTCTGCCACTCTCTGCTGAGCCATGCTGACAGCACGGATCTCACCGCTTAATCCGACTTCTCCGAATGCCAGCGTCTTTTCGTCGATCGCAATGTCTTTGTAGCTGGAGATCAGTGCCAGCACGATCGCCAGATCGATCGCCGGTTCGTTCATGCGGATGCCACCTGCAATGTTGACATAAGCATCACAGGTGGACAGATGCATGCCGATTCGTTTTTCAATCACTGCCATCAAAAGTCCAACACGGTTGTAGTCTGTGCCGGCCGCCGTCCTTCTCGGCATCGCAAGATTGCTGCGGCAGACAAGTGCCTGCACTTCCACAAGGATCGGTCTTGTGCCTTCCATGGAGCAGGATACGATCGATCCGGATGCTCCCTGCGGCTTGCCGCTTAACATATATTCCGATGGATTTTTGACTTCTTTTAATCCGCTCTGACACATTTCAAAAACACCGATCTCATTGGTCGAACCAAAACGATTCTTGACACCACGAAGGATCCGGTAAGACGCATGACGGTCTCCTTCAAAATACAGTACGGTATCCACCATATGTTCCAGTACTCTCGGTCCTGCAACAACACCTTCTTTTGTCACATGTCCGACAATAAAAATGGAGATTCCCATACGCTTTGCGATCTGCATAAAAACAGAAGTCGCCTCTCTTACCTGCGATACGCTTCCCGGTGCTGAAGAGACATCTTCCTGATACATCGTCTGGATCGAATCGATCACTACGATTTCCGGCTGCACACGCTCGATCACCCCCTGGATCGTTTCAAGGCTCGTCTCACAGAGCAACAGCATTTCTTCTCCGAAGCTTCCAATCCTGGCCGCCCGCAGTTTGATCTGCTGAAGCGATTCTTCACCCGATATATACAATACTTTTTTACCTTTTTCCGTGAGATTTTTACAGACCTGCAAAAGAATGGTTGATTTTCCGATACCCGGATCACCGCCGACCAGTACTAGTGATCCTGAAACAATACCTCCGCCAAGAACACGGTCCAGCTCTTCAAATCCGGTCGCTGTACGGATTTCTCCTTCTGCTCTGATTCCGGATAACTTCACCGGCTGTGCCTCATGGATCTTTGCCGCCAGGCTTTCTGTTTTTTTACTGCTTTTTCCTGCTTTTCCGGTCACGACCGTCTCTTCCACCAGCGTATTCCACTCTTTACATGCCGGGCACTGCCCCAGCCATTTTGCGGATTCGTAACCACAATTCTGACAGAAAAAAATCGTTGATTTTTTTGCCATGTCCCCTCCTTCAAATCACATTGCCGGATTTCTTCCGGCAAACATTTTCCTGCATGACTGCATTTTTTTTCACAACAAAGGGGGATCGTCCATCCTGACGTCCCCCTTTTTATAACTTTAAAGTTTTTCGTATTTATTCTGCCATTCGAGGTACAGGACACCTTAACTCTGCGGACAGAATAAAAGGTACTGAACTATTACATTTTCTCGATACGAACGGATGCACTTTCTGTATTGTCAAGTTCTACACTCAGCACCAGTTTTCCGCCAAGGTTTGTCTTCATCTCGCCAACTTCTTTGTCATCGACAAATACCTGATAGCTTGTCTCCTCTTCCAGTTCTACTGTAATCTGTGCATCGGTCGGGCACTCTACCGTAAAGCTGATACCGTTCTCGGTTGCTTTCAGATGACTTACTGCGGTTCCCGGTACGGATTCGTAAACAAACATACCATTTCTTTCAAGCTTTGTGATCTCCCTGAAAGTTTTTACTTTATACAGATCGCCGTTATGTTCAAAATCGGATTTCTTGGATTTGGCTGGCAGCTCATAATTACCAAAACTGATCGTTCCATCTGCTTCTGTGCGTATCAATTCACTTACTACTGACATATCTATGCCCTCCTGGTATTCTCTTTTGTCGCTTTTTTCTCACTGTCATGGATTTTGCATTATAACTGTGAGATTTCTCCTCGACTTTTGTCTTATTTTACCATAACTTGATTTACTTATCCAGAGCTTTTTCATTCTTCACAGAAAATTTAATTTCTTCTTTCGAAATGCCAAGCAATACTTTATCTCCTGCTTTTACCTTTCCTTCGAGAATCTCCTGTGCCAGTGCATCTTCTACTTTTGTCTGGATTGCACGCTTCAGTGGCCGGGCTCCATATTTCTCGTCATATCCTGCTTTTGCAATCAGTTCTCTGGCAGCCGGCGATACTTTCAGTGTGATATCCATCTGCTCTTTGCATCGTTTTGCAAACTGTGCAAGCAAAATTTCTGCGATCTTCGCAATATTCTCACGGTTCAGTGCATGGAATACAATCGTCTCATCAATACGGTTTAAAAATTCCGGTTTGAACATGCGGCGCACTTCTTCCATAACACTTCCTTTCATATATTCATAGTTGTGTTTTTCATCATCCAAGGAAGCAAAACCAAGTTTTTTCGGGGCAATGATGGACTGTGCCCCGGCATTGGAAGTCATGATCAGAATGGTATTTTTAAAATCTACCTGCCTGCCCTGTGAATCCGTAATATGACCGTCATCAAGTACCTGAAGCAGGATATTAAACACATCCGGATGTGCTTTTTCAATCTCATCAAAGAGAAGCACGGCATACGGATTTCTTCGGACTTTTTCTGATAACTGACCACCTTCTTCGTATCCTACATATCCAGGCGGCGAACCCACCAGTCTGGAAACACTGTGCTTCTCCATATATTCTGACATATCCACACGGATCATGGCATTTTCACTTCCGAAAACAGTCTCCGCCAGTACTTTGGAAAGCTCGGTTTTACCGACTCCGGTCGGACCTAGAAACAGAAAAGAACCGATCGGCCGTTTCGGATCTTTCAGACCTACCCTGCCTCTTTTAATCGCCTTCGCAACTGCTGTCACTGCTTCATCCTGACCGACAACCCTTTTATGAAGAGTATCTTCCAGTTTCAGAAGCCTGGCAGATTCTTTCTCTGTCAGACGGCTGACCGGTATTTTCGTCCAGACCGCTACCACATCTGCAACGTCCTCTTCTCTCACGGTCATTTTCTTTCCAAAACGTTTCTTTTCCTGCTTTTTCTGTTCTTTCTGCAGTTCTTTTTCGTACTGCTGCTGTTCACTCTGAAGCTCAGATGCTCTTTCAAAATCTCCTCTGACAATCCACTCCTCTTTTTCCTGCTGCATCTGCTCCAGTTTTTGCTGAAGCTTTTCCATCTGCCCAAAAGCCTGATAGCCCCGAAGTTGTTTTCTGGATGCTGCTTCATCCATCAGATCGATGGCCTTATCCGGAAGAAAACGATCGTTCACATAACGTTTGGAAAGTCTGACTGCAGATTCCAGCGCTTCATCTGAAATCTTTACCCCATGATGCTGTTCATAATACGGACGGATTCCCTTAAGAATCTCCAGAGTATCTTCTTCCCCCGGTTCTTCCACCATAACCGGCTGGAAGCGACGCTCCAGTGCCGGATCTTTTTCAATGTATTTACGATATTCTTCTATCGTAGTCGCACCGATCAGCTGAATCTCACCTCTGGAAAGAGATGGCTTGAGAATATTGGAAGCATCCATTGCTCCCTCAGCCCCACCGGCACCGATGATCGTATGTAACTCATCGATAAACAGCAGCACATTGTGGCTGTTTACCACCTCCTGAATCACCTTTTTGATACGTTCTTCGAATTCTCCCCGATATTTGGAACCGGCTACCATGCCCGCCATATCCAGTGTCACAACACGTTTATTCTGAATCGCCGGTGGTACGGCACCCTGAACGATCCGCTGTGCCAGTCCTTCTGCAATGGCTGTCTTTCCAACTCCCGGCTCTCCGATCAGGCACGGATTATTTTTTGTTCTCCTGCTCAGGATCTGAAGAATGCGTTCAATTTCTGTATTTCTGCCAATGATCGGATCCAGTTCACCTGCTGATGCCAGATCAGTAAGATCACGGCTGTACTGATCCAGTACCGGCGTATCGCTCCCATCCTTCTGTGCTTTTGCGCTCTGAGTAAGTCCACGGTACATGGCCTCATCAATTCCCATGGCATTTAGAATATCCATATATAACTTTTTCAGATCAATCTCCATGGAATGCAAAAGCCTGGCTGCCACACACTCGGTATCTTTGAGCAACGCCATCAGGATATGTTCTGTTCCCACTTTCTCCATATGAAACATATCTGCTTCTCGGACACTGTTCTCCAGAATCCTCTGTGCCCGCGGTGTATAATCTTCACCTGTTGTCTGTGTGTCTCCATCAGATATGATAAGATTTGCTATCAAAGTCTCTGTCTTGTCCGCATCTGCCCCGGCTTCCTTCAGCAGAATCGCTGCGGTACCTTCTTCTTCCTCCAGCAGTCCGATAAGCAGATGCTCACTGCCTATGTATCCATTGGCATTTATCTTTGCTGCTTTTTTTGCAAGCTTCAATGCGTTCTGTGCGTTCTCTGTAAAGCGTTCCAACAATCATATCGCCTCCTGTCTGTAAATCACCGCTTTTTATAAAGGTTCATATTCTGAAAAGATTTCATCCACAAGTGCATGCACTTCGTCTGCTGAAATGTCTTTGCAGTGTGCTTTTGCCAGAATCACTTTCAGATTTTTCTTAATTTCGTTCAATGCCTCCATCTTATCAATATCCAGTGCGATCACGGCACCTTTTCTGCGGTCAATCGTCAGAAAACCTTCCTGGCGCAGCAGAGAATATGCCTTGTTTACCGTGTGCATATTGATGCCGATATCATCTGCCAGTTGTCTAACTGACGGCAGGGAATCTCCTTCCTGGATCATGGACGTCGCAATCCCCAGAATAATCTGGTTGCGCAGCTGCATATACAATGCTTCTTCACTCTGAAAATCAATTTTTATAACCATAAAGCCACCCTCTTTTGTTATCGTCAGGCGGATATCCGCTTCCGCTGCTTTCTTATAACTGAATAGCTGCAAAGCACTTTTCCTTTGCTTTGCAGCATATCTGTTATATATATAGTAGCATATGTAGCTCATACAGTCAAGTTTTCCGTCAGTCCTCTGCCGGCAGAAAAATTTCATTTTTCTTCTCGGCTTCGCACTGTTTTTTTATCTTTTTATAACCCATCTGGAAGATCAGACCCCCGGCTTCTCTTGCATGCTGCGGACAAACGTGTACGCATCGCATGCAGGAAATACAGCGTGCCTCTTCTGTCTTTCCGGGATTCTCATAGTAGATTGCACCAGCCGGACATTCTCTTGCACACACTCCACATTCTATGCACGCTTTGCCGGCTTTCGGGCGGATCGGCACACCTTTGTATTCTCTGTAGGGCTTGTTTCCCGGAAGAGAAAGTGTAATGCCGCTGCCGATATTTTCAATATGATCCAGGGCTTTCTGTATCTTTCCTGCAAAATCCCAGATTTCACTGCGGTCGTTGTCATTTGGTCTTCCTTTTGCGATCTCATGAAAAATGGAATGTTCCGCCACAACAGCTGCCGCTGCCACCGGCACAAAGCCATTCCGTCTCACAATATCACGCAGTTCCAGCAACGTATCTTCGTATGCACGATTTCCATAAGTAACAACAAGAACCGCCGGTGTATTGCTGCCTTTCATATTTGAAAAACGCCTGGCTGCAACCTGCGGCACTCTCCCGCCAAAGGACGGGGTACCGAAAAAGACCAGCTCCTGTTCTCCGAATAAAAATTTTTCCTGTTCCATTTCAAGTTTTGTAAGATTAATTTCCTGCATAACTGCTTCGTAGTCTTCCGTCCAACGTTTTCCCATTCGCTCCAGGACTCGTTTTGTACTTCCAGTCGGGCTGAAGAATGCCAGACTGATCTTCGCCGTCTTCATCTTTTCCTCCCGTTTCTATCTGCCTCCATCAATGCTGGCAGATCTTTCATCTTCTCTATCTGTGCTGCATACTCCGAAACTTCTCCAAATCCATAAGAAGCGAAGATAAACGGCACACCGGCTTCTTTCGATGCATCGCCGTCTCCTTTTGTATCTCCGATATAAACCGGTGCTTTCAGATGGTTTCTTTCTGCCAGAAGTCTGATATTTTCGCCTTTGTTCTTTCCGGTGTTCCCAAAACATTCGATATCTTTTATGTATACCTCCAACTGTGTTTTTCTTAAAAACTGTTCAATGTAACCGCACTGACAGTTACTGACAATATAAAGATCATATGTCGCTGAAAGTTGTTTTATGACTTCCCGGACATCCGGATAGCAGATATCCTGCTGGTTTTCCTCCAAAGCTTCTTCTTCGTAAATACAGCATTTTTCCAGAATAGCTTCCTGCATTTCTTTCGAAGCTTCTGGAAAAAGGGATGCTGCGATCACGGACATGGTTTTTCCAAATAGCTGTTTCAACTCTTCTGCCGTTACGATGCGGTCTTTTATGCCACATTCCAGAACTGCCTGTGTCCAGGCTTTTGCCACGATCGGGGTGCTGTCCCAGAGTGTCCCATCCACATCAAATATAATTCCGTCTGTATACATAATTTCTCCTGTTTGCTTATGTGTGTTTGATGATGCAATGCTCTTATCATACGCAATCTTTCGTAAATAATCAAGTTTTTTCCTCACTCATCCCATGACCGGCACTGCCAGAGACACATTTGTCTGCTGCTTTCTTTCATCATAATACAGCGTTAGAGCCAGATTTACTCTTTTTTTTCCCTGACTGACACTTTCTGAAAAACAGGGACTGTACGCATAAACCGTATACAGATTTTTATCCTGATTTTCTTCCGCAACCTTTGCATCCACTCCTGCAAGCAACCGTTCTGTGATTTTTTCTTTTTCTTCATCAGACAGAGTCCTGTTATAAGAACCCTCCACTGCCACGCTGCTCCTTCTTCTTTCCACTTTCGTATCCAGAACATTTTTCAGTTTCTGCCGCAATGTAAATGCCCCCTGCAGGCTGCCGTCATGTATCGTTATATTTGCATACAGACTCTGTCCGGTGATCTCCCCTTTTGTCCTCCAGGTAACAAGCCGCAATACTGTTTCTGCATTTGCCCCTTCTTTTTGCAGTACTGTAGTCTGACTGTCCTCCCCATAGGTGCGATAAACCACAATATGGCTGGAAATACCAAGTTGCTCCGCAATCTGCCGCAGATATTCTTCCCGACGTTCCAGCATTTGAACCTGCTCTCTTTTCTTTAATCTGCCATAATACTGCACGATACTGTCCTGCTGTTCTGTTCCGATATCGGAAAATGCTGCCACCGCTTCCATTTCTTTGTTTTCCTGTTTCTTTGCCCAAATCTGCAATCCCGCTGCTGCCCACAGACCAAAAAACAGGATCAGTCCTGCCCGTTTCAGCCATTTTTGCATCCTGCACCCCTCCATTGTTTTCCAATTTTTATTGGAAATATTTCTCTTTTTGGAAATCGTTTTATCTGTTTTCATTATTTCCAGGTTTGGGCAGAGTATACCGAAAATTTCAGTCAAAAAAACCGGCCCGGATACGAACATATCCTGCCGGTTTTCTTATTTTCATCATTTTGTTACATGGTCTGCCAGTTCGATACGGACCAGTGCCTTGTGAAGTGCCAGCTCGGCACGCGTGATGTTGATATTGGTTTTATGATTCTGCAGTCTGCGTTCTGCACGGATCTTTGCCTCCTGTGCCCGGTTGCGGTCGATCTCATCCGGCCACTCGGCGATCTCTGCAAGGATCGTAATCCTGTCACCTAAGATTTCCATAAATCCGGTGTGCAGTGCTGCTTCTTTTTTATTTCCGCCTTCTTCGGTGATCGTGGCGATCCCCGGCTCCAGAACGGTTGTCATCGGAATATGGTTCTTATAGATACCAATCCCGCCTTCTACGGTATTCAGCTCCAGAAAGCTTGCTTTTCCGCTGTAAAATACACGGTCCGGTGTAATGATCTTCAGATCAAAAAGATTGTCTGCTGCCATTTTGCACCTCCCTATTTCATGCGGGCTGTGACATCATCGATTGAGCCTGCATTCAGGAAATAGCTTTCCGGAACATCATCATGCTTGCCTTCGAGGATCTCGCGGAATCCGCGGATGGTCTCAGAGAGCGGCACATAACGTCCGTCCAGACCGGTAAACTGTGTTGCCACAAAGAACGGCTGTGACAGGAATCTCTGTACTTTTCTTGCACGGCTCACGACCAGCTTGTCATCCTCGGAAAGCTCGTCCATACCAAGGATGGCGATGATATCCTGAAGTTCCTTATATTTCTGCAGGATCTCCTGCACGCCTCGTGCTGTTTTATAATGCTCCTCACCGACGATACGCGGGTCCAGAATACGTGAAGTGGACTCCAGCGGATCAACTGCCGGATAGATTCCAAGTTCTACGATGGAACGTGAAAGTACGGTCGTCGCATCCAGATGTGCAAATGTCGTGGCCGGTGCCGGGTCTGTCAGGTCATCTGCCGGTACATAAACAGCCTGTACGGATGTGATGGAACCGCTCTTTGTGGAAGTGATACGCTCCTGGAGAGCACCCATCTCGGTCTGCAATGTCGGCTGGTATCCTACTGCGGACGGCATACGTCCAAGCAGGGCGGAAACCTCGGAACCTGCCTGTGTAAAACGGAAAATATTGTCGATGAACAGCAGGACATCTTTTCCTGCCTGATCACGGAAATATTCTGCCATCGTAAGTCCGGTAAGACCGACACGCATACGTGCTCCAGGCGGCTCGTTCATCTGACCGAACACCATGGTGGTCTTATTGATAACTCCGGATTCCTCCATCTCGTGATAGAGGTCGTTTCCTTCTCGTGTACGCTCACCAACTCCGGTAAATACCGAATATCCGCCATGCTCGGTTGCGATATTGTGGATCAGCTCCTGGATCAGGACGGTCTTTCCTACACCTGCCCCTCCGAACAGACCGGTCTTTCCGCCTTTCTGATACGGGCAAAGCAGATCGACTACCTTGATACCGGTCTCCAGAATCTCGGTAGATGTGGACTGTTCTTCAAAAGAAGGTGCTTTTCTGTGGATCGGTAAATACTCGACTCCTTCCGGTGCCGGTTTTTTATCGATCGCATCTCCGGTTACATTGAAGATACGGCCAAGTGTATTTTCTCCGACCGGAACGGTGATCGGTGCACCGGTTGCAGTCGCTTTTGCACCGCGGACCAGCCCGTCAGTTGGTCCCATCGCAATGCATCGCACCGTATCGTCACCTAAGTGCTGTGCAACTTCTGCTGTCAGCACACCGCCGTCCGGAGCTGCGATATGGATCGCATCGTAGATCTTTGGCAGCTTGCCTTCCGGAAATTTAATATCCAGGACCGCACCAATGATCTGCGTGATCTTTCCTTGAATTTGTTCTGCCATGTTTCCTCCTAGTAATGCCGCATACGCTGCGGCAGACGTTTCTATTCAACAGCCTCGGCTCCTGCAATGATCTCGGTCAGCTCCTGCGTGATCGAGCCCTGTCTTGCACGGTTGTACTGCAGTTCCAGGCTTTCCATCATGTCCTCTGCATTGCTCGTAGCAGCATCCATTGCCTGCATACGTGCTCCGTTCTCACTGGCTGCCGCCTCGTTTAACGCTCCGTACAGAAGACTTGCGATATATTTCGGTATAATCATATCCAGGGCTTCTTCCTCGCCCGGCTTGTAGTTCATCGGCGTATTCCGCTCTGCATCGGACAGCTCTTTGTCACTGAATTCCACCGGAAGCAGCTTCAAAAGTTTCGGCTCATGTACCACCGTGTTTTTGAAGCTGGTATAGACAAGATAGATCTCTCCGATCTTCTCTTCCTCGAAATCTTTCAGAACCCTCTGGCTGATCTCCACCGCATCCGAATACAGAGGGGTATTGATCACCTCGCTGTAATCTTCTGCGATCTCATAGCCTTTTCGTTCCAGTGCTTCATGCCCTTTGCGGCCGATGTTATAGATCAGAAGCTCTTTTCCTTCCAGTTCGCCCTGCGTGAGCATTTTCACGATGTTGGAGTTGTAACCGCCTGCCAGTCCTCTGTTGGAGGAGATGACGATCACACCCTTTTTTTCCGATTTTCCGCTTTTCAGATAAGGGTGTTCCACAATGCCGGTACGCGCAAGCATACTGGTCACCGTGGCATACATATGGTTAAAATACGGTTTGCATTCTTCCGCTTTTTCCCTCGTCCTCTGAAGCTTTACGGTGGAAACCAGCTTCATGGCTTTTGTGATCTGCTGTGTGCTGGCGATACTGTTTCTGCGCCTCTGAATATCTCTCATTGAAGCCATGGTATCATCCTCCTGCTTTCTTTTCCGTCATCGTGCTGCTTTATTCAGCTGCAGAAAATTTTGCTTTGCACTCACCGATCGCCTGGATCAGTTTCTGTTCTGCATCGTCGGAAAGTACCCTGGTCTCTTTGATGCTCTCCGGAAGCTCCGGATATTTGGTCTTGATGTATTCAAACAGTGACTCTTCGAAATCCAGAACCTTTTCTGTCGGGATATCCAGCAGATGTTTTCTGGTAGCCGCATACAGGATGATAACCTGATATTCTACCGGAACCGGTGCATACTGCGGCTGTTTGAGGACTTCACGGATACGCTCGCCCTGAGCCAGCTTTTCTTTGGTATCGGCATCCAGTTCGGAACCAAACTGTGCAAAAGATGCCAGCTCACGGAACTGTGCCAGCTCTACTCGGATCGGGGCAGCGATCTTTTTCATTGCCTTGATCTGAGCGGAACCTCCAACTCGTGATACAGAAAGTCCGGCATTTACCGCCGGGCGGAATCCTGCGTTGAACATCTCCGTCTCCAGGTAGATCTGACCGTCGGTGATGGAAATAACGTTTGTCGGAATATAGGCGGAAACATCGCCTGCCTGTGTCTCGATGATCGGCAGTGCCGTCAGAGATCCTCCGCCAAGTTCGTCGGAAAGTCTCGCCGCACGCTCCAGCAGTCTGGAATGCAGATAGAAAACGTCTCCCGGATAAGCCTCACGGCCTGGCGGACGACGCAGAAGCAGGGAAAGTGTACGGTAAGCCGTCGCATGCTTGGACAGGTCATCGTAAATGATCAGTACGTCCTCTCCGTTCTCCATCCATTCTTCTCCGATCGCACATCCGGAATACGGTGCGATATACTGCAGTGGGGCAAGTTCACTGGATGTGGATGCCACAACGGTTGTATAATCCATGGCTCCGTTTTCTTCCAGAGTCTTGACAATATTTGCAACGGTCGATGCTTTCTGACCGATGGCTACATAAATACATTTTACATTCTGACCCTTCTGGTTGATGATCGTATCAATCGCGATCGCTGTCTTACCCGTCTGACGGTCTCCGATGATCAGCTCTCGCTGTCCTCTTCCGATCGGCACCATGGAGTCAATTGCCTTGATACCTGTCTGAAGCGGAGTATCTACGCTCTTTCGGTCGATAACTCCGGAAGCTACTCTTTCGATCTTACGGAATTTCCTGCTTGAGATCGGACCTTTGCCATCGATCGGCTGTCCAAGGGCATTGACAACCCTGCCGATCATCTCATCGCCTACCGGAACTTCCACAACGGTACCTGTCGTCTTTACGATATCGCCCTCTTCGATATTTGTTGCATCACCGAGCAGTACAGCACCTACGTTATCCTCCTCCAGGTTGAGCACCATGCCCCGCACACCATGCGGAAACTCCAGAAGCTCACCCTGCATCGCTTTCTCAAGGCCGTGGATACGTGCGATACCATCTGCAACCTGAATGACCGTGCCCACTTCTGCAACGGACATATGGGAAGAATATCTTTTGATCTCTTCTTTTATCACTGAGCTTATTTCCTCAGGTTTCAAATTCATAAGGTCTTTGCACCTTCTTTCATGCTGTTTTCTTCTCTCAGGCTTCGAGGGAAATTCCCATGAGCTGCAGCCTCAGCTCTTCCAGCCTGCTCTTTATACTGGTGTCAATGACACGGTCTCCGATCCGGATCACCAGACCGCCGATCAGCGTCTTATCCTCACGGTATGTGATCTCCATCTTTTTGTAGTCCGTAGTATCCAGAAGTCTCTTTTCAATCTTAGTCTTCTGTTCTGCGGTAAGCTCAAATGGAGATGTCACCAGAGCCACACCAATTTTTTTGTATTCTTTCACTTTAGCTGTAAAATATGCAAATATGGCATTTCTCTCGGAAAAGCGTCCCTTCTTCACAAGAATCTGTAAAAATCCTGTCATATCGTCTGAGACGTTTCTCTTGAAACATTTTTCGATAAAATCCTGCTTTTCCTCGCTGCCGATACCCGGATGGCAGAGCAGCGTCTCTGCCTGGGGATTCTGGTCAAGTGCGTTCTCTACGGCACAGATCTCTTCCAGAAACTGGTCACAGCGGTTATCTTCCACCGCCAGCTCGAACAGCGCGTCACCGTATACCTTCGCCGCTACTTTCGCCATGTGTCCTCCCCTATTTCTTTCAGTGTACTCTCTACCATCATATCCTGAACTTTTGCATCAACCGCACCGGCTACTGCCTTTTCTGCCATCAAAGATGCAAGTGCGATCATTTCTTTCTTCATATCATCTGCGGCAGCTTTCCGCTCCAGCTCAACCTGGGCATTTGCTCTTGCAAGAATCCTCGCAGCTTCTCCTTTTGCCTCGGCAATGATCTTTGCTTCATTATCCAGAGCTTTCTGTCTTGCCTGTGCCAGAATCTCCTCTGCCTCCGCATTGATATTCTGAATCTTCGCATTGTAATCTTCTTTGAGTTTACTTGCATCTGCTTTATCTGCTGCTGCACTGTCCAGATCATTTTTGATCTTATCCTGTCTTTTCTTCAGGAAATCCCTTGCAGGATTAAACAGCAGATAGGACAGAAACGTAAACATGACAAATACTGCAAGTGCCAGCAGAACGGCATCGTGAATCAGCTGAGGATCCAGATTAAACAGTCGTTCCAACGTTTTGCCCCCTTTTTACAGCTTTCCGATCAGCGGGTTTGCGAACAGCAGGATAAATGCGATAGCAAGACCATAAAGACCTGTTGTCTCAGCAACTGCCTGACCTAAAAGCATGGTTGACATAATATCACCTTTTGCACCCGGGTTTCTTCCTACTGCACTTGCACCATATCCGGCTGCAATACCCTGACCTACACCAGGACCAATACCTGCGATCATTGCAAGACCTGCACCAATTGCAGAGCATGCTAAAACCAGTGCCTTACCTGTAATTCCATCCATGAGATGTACCTCCTAAATATTAAAATATGATTTCTTGATGTTGCCAGCTGATGCCGCCCACCTCTGCGAATGGATCCGCTTCCGGGCTTTGACATCTTTTAATTTTCCTGCGGCATTTTCTGTGAAGTAAATACCATTGTCAGCATACAGAACACATAGGTCTGTATTGCACCGGAGAAAAGATCAAAGTAAATATGAAGAAATCCCGGCCAGCCCACTGCGATCCTGGAAAGCAGCGAGTAGATCAGTGACATCATAACCGTTCCGGAAAGCACATTTCCGAACAGACGCAGTGACAGAGAAAACGGCACTGCGATCTCTCCGATCAGGTTGATCGGGAAGAGGATCGGGATCGGCTTAAACAGATCGGTAAATGCACCAAATTTGTTATACTTCACATTATTGTACTGTATGATACAAAATGTGATAATTCCCAGTGGAAGTGTTACGCCATAGTCCGCTGTCGGAGGCCGAAGCCCAAACAGACCTGAGATATTGCTGACAAAAATAAAGATAAAGATCGATCCGATGTAGTTGCGATATTTCTTCGCATAACTTCCCATGCTGCTCTCTACCATACCATCCAGCATTTCCACGATCATCTCGACGATGTTCTGGAAAAATCCCGGCACTTCCTGTGCGTGACGCATCGTCCGGTTTGCCGCAAGTGCAAACACAAACAGTACCAGCATCACCACGAGTATGCTGACATGCGTGGTCGTGATCCAGAATTCCTGTCCGAATAACCTGTACTTGAACAGTCCATGGATCATAAAATCCACGTCACCACTTGCCGCCAGCAAAAAACCTGCTCTCACTCATTCACCTTCTTTTCTTTTTATTTTCTGAAACAAAGGCTGCATATATGCTCCGACTTTCAGAGTCATCACTCCAAGCAGCACACCGACCATGCTGCCGATCTTAAAATAAGCGGTAATAAAAAATACCACCAGAACGACTGCCATGCGGATGCCATACATACGGTACATATGTTTCGGAGCGTCACCTTCTGACAGATCAAGTGCATCTTCTAAACTGTACCTGATGTGCCATGCCATAAAAACGGCGACTCCAACTCCGATCCACAGCCCCACTGAAAAAAAGACCTTCGCATCAGAAAGCCACACAAAGGCTGCCTGAAACAACAGTCCACACAACAGGATGCCTGAAATCAGACTTTTCAATATCTTATCTTCCATGTTTCTTTTCTCCTTTTTTCGGAACAAGCTGTTTTAAGATCAGATAACAGTTGCGAATCCCTGCTGCCATACCAAAGAGAAGCAGCACGGTCACACTGTGAAATCCAAAACGCTCATCCAGCCAGTGGCCTGCGAATACGCAGAGAATAATCGGAGCCAGCATGGAGATCCCAAGCTGCGTGATCATCGCAAGATTTTGCATCACTTCTTTTTCAAATTTCATTTTTCCTCCTCTTACTAAAACTCTGCCATTTTCTGATACATCATTTCTTTTTTGCATTTGCAGGTGCAAAATACACCTGACTCAAATTTTAGTTTATCCTACTTTTTCATTTTTGTCTACCAAATCTGATATACAATCCCTCAAAAATGCCAAATTTTTATACACTTTCGGGTAAGTGTCGAAATGCGATTCCAGTTTCTGGAAAATCCATCTTTAAAAGCTTGTTTTCCTTGCATTCTGACAGTTGTTATGTTATACTGTGATCCGTTGCCAGGTCCTTAAAAACAAGGTCTTATCGGGCTTGCCGGCGGTCACCGCCGTAAAATGTGCTGAGTGTTCGCGACCTTCCACTCATAAAACAAAACTAAAGGAGAATCAGATATCATGAAAAAGTCTAACAAAGTAACCTTTTTAACTCAGGCTGCTGTGATCGCAGCGATCTACGTCGTGCTGACGATCATCTTTGCACCGATCAGTTTCGGTGAAGTGCAGGTTCGTATTTCCGAAGCACTGACCATCCTGCCGTTCTTCACACCGGCTGCCATCCCCGGACTGTTTGTAGGCTGCATCATCGCCAACTTGTTCGGCGGTGCGATCCCTGCTGATATTATTTTCGGCAGCATTGCCACACTGCTGGGAGCCCTCGGAACCTATGCGCTGCGTAAAAAGAGCCGGTTCTTAGCTCCGCTTCCGCCGATCATCGCCAACACACTGATCGTACCGTTTGTTCTTTACTACGGATACGGGGTCAATCTTCCAATTCCGTTTATGATGCTGACGGTTGGCGTCGGTGAAGTACTTTCCTGCGGTGTGATCGGACTGGTCGTGCAAAGTGCTCTGAAAAATTACAGCCATGTGCTCTTCCACAACACTGCCAAAGCCTGAAACACTGACATATAGCATAAAAACTTCTGAAATCCCTTTTAGGATTCCAGAAGTTTTTGTTTTTATACGCTCTTGATCTTAAATTTGCTTCCTGCACCTTTGCTCTTGAAGATCGATTTATAACTGCTGATCTTTGCAGACGGTACATAAAATGTGGCTGTTGATTTGATTCCCTTAAATGCCTTTGTTCCTACTTTGCTGCTTGTCAGTTCACTGCTTCGAATGATAATTGTTTTCAGCTTGCTGTTTCCATACAATGCATATTTCTGCAGACTGTTCAGTTTTGTTGAAACTACATTAAACTTCGTCATACCGGTACATTCCCGGAATGCTCCCTTCTTGATTGTTGTCAGATTTTTCGAGGAAATATAGACTCTGTGTACCTTTGATACCCTGCGGAATGCACGTACACCGATCATTTCAACCGACGGAAGTGTAATGCGATAACTTGTAGTACCAATTGTTGTAAGGCTTGTACATCCATCAAATGCTTCCTGATAAATAGCTTTTGCATATTTAAGAGTGCTTACTTTTACAAGTGATGTACATCCCTGGAATGCATATTTCCCAACTTCTGTCACGCTGTACGGAACAGAAACATTTTTAATTTTTGTGTTGCCTTTCATCGCAGCCTGCGCAATTGCCGTTACATTATAAGTTACGCCATTGATTTCCACCTGCGAAGGAATCGTCACAGATTGAAGTTCTTCATTTAATACACCTGCATAAGAAACCGTTTTATCTCTTTCTGTAATCAGGTATTTTCCTTCTGTTTTGCTGTCCAGCAATACCGTTCCTGCTGTCGGAGTCACATACTGAACCGGAAGTAAAGCGGTCTGTCTCAGATATGGATAACCTCCGTTCACTTTCTCATCCAGTCCCCAGATCGTACTGAAATCAAATTCTTTAAAATATGCCTGCGTCTTAATCTGAACATCATCAAGTGCTGTCGCTGTTCCCGTTGTAAAATTTGCATCGGTAAATGCATATACCGGATTCATGCTGTAATAGTAGCAGTTTGAAACATTGCAGGCGGATGTCTGTGTACTTCCGGATACCAGTGCCGCCGTTCCGATCATTCCTGCTGCATCCGAATAGTAGAGCTGAATGCCAATACATTTATTCAGTATTGTACGGCCATTTCCGGCACTGACTTTTCCTACCATATTTGCGCCTTTTGTCAGTACTCCTGCATTATAACAGTTTGCGATTTCTACATTTCTGGCTGTCGTCAGATTTGCGATTTCCACAGCACCAACCAGGCCACCTGCCTGCGCTCCGGCAACTTCTCCAATGTTATAACTCAGTGTGATGGTTATATTTGCTTCACTCTGCTGATCATCTGTTGCCTGAATCAGACCGATCAGACCACCTGCATTCGTTCCGCCGCTGATGTTTGCACTGTTGGAAATTCCTGTAATGGTAATATTACTTCCCTTTGCCAGACCAGCAACAGCTCCTGTGTTTCCGGTTCCAGTTACCTTTCCGGTAACACTGATATTGCCCAGATGAATCGGATCCTGTTTGCCAGTTCCGATCACATTTGCCAGTACTCCTGTATCTCCGTTTCCTGTGACTTCAGCTCCCGCAAATGTCAGATCTGAAATGCTGCCCTTTTCCAGAACCTGAATAAATGCTGTTTTCAGTCCTTTGATCGTATGTTTATTTCCATTCAGAACCCCTCGGAATACTGCAATACTGTTGTAGGTTGTTCCACTCAGATCCAGATCTGCCATCAGTATAAAGTTTCCGTCCGGATTTTCGGCAATTTTTGCCAGATCAGCAATATTATAAATTCCTTTATATCCTTCCGGCACATTCGGATCTTTTTCTTCTGTTTCCGAACCAGATCCACTTTCGGAACCGGATCCACTTTCGGAACCGGATCCACTTTCGGAACCGGACTCACTTTCGGAACCGGACTCACTTTCGGAACCGGATTCACTTCCAGAACCGGATTCACTTTCAGAACCGGATTCAGTCTCTGAGCCAGACTCGCTTTCAGATTTGGTTTCACTCTCAGACTCCCCTTCTGATACCATGATTCCTGTATTTTCTGCTGCAAAACTAATCTGTGTAACTGGCATTGCTGCGATTACACCTGCCAGCAAAACAGCCAGCAAACATCTTCTGCGTTTCATACTATCTACCTCCTTATTCACATGGTTTTCCATGCTTCCCTTTCTTTGTCATCCCCTTGACTGGCTCTATCATATGAAACAATTTTGATGTAAATATGTAATTTCTGTAATATTCGTAATATTTTTGTAACTATTTTAAAGATGCCAGGGTCAAAAGGTCTAAACCCACATGAGCTTGCTCATAGGTGGGGGAAAGACCTTGGGATCCGCCCCGATATGAGCTTCAAGTCGAACGCACGTGAGACTTGGCACGCGATTCTGGTCAGCTTTGCTGACATTTACCCAACAGAATCGCTGTGCAATAAAAGTGGAGCGTAAGCTTCACGATATGCGAATGGCGGGTAGAATTGTGAGAGTACGAAGTACGGAACAATTCGTATGGTATCTTTTAATTTCAAATACCAAAATCAGAAGCGGTTAAAGCACGCGTAGATCTCCTGCCTTCTTGGCATCGCCATTCCAGCCGGAACATCCTTCTGACCGCTCACACTTCCGATTCCTTCTTTTTCCAGTTTTCGGATCAGATCTTCGATCAGTTCCGCAAAATTTGTTGTTTTGCCGCTGTACTGCTCTTTTGCATACTTCAGAAGACAGCCAAGTGTCTGCGTCTGTTCCCTGTCCGCAAGCTGCTCCAGATAGCGAAGATCCAGTTGTTCTCTGCCAAGCATCAGGCTTTCTCTTCCCATTACTTTTAACTTTTCGCGTTCTTCCACCATCCCGGTTCCGCGGTAATTTTTTTTACGTACCACAGAGCTTCCAAAAGATATGCTCCGTTTTTCTTTCGGCAGTGCAAAGCCTTCTGCCCTGCAATCCGGTTTTTTGTATTCCTTCAGCAGTGTTCTGGTTTTCTCTTTAATATCCACCGGACGGTAATTATCCATCTGAAGGATCTGGTCTGCTATATAAAAACAGGAGCCGCAGCTTCCGACTACCAGAATCGTAGAAATGCCTGCTTTTTCATAGAGATCTCTCGCCCGCTCCAGAAACGGCGTGATCGGCTCCTTATCTTTCTGGATCACACGCTGCATCAGTTCATCACGCACCATAAAGTTCGTTGCTGAAGTATCTTCATCGATCAGCAGAACATTACTTTTTGCTTCAATCGCCTCGATGATATTTGCCGCCTGTGAGGTACTGCCGCTGGCATCTAGGGTAGAAAATCTTCTGGTATCTCTTCCACTTGGAATGTGATTGATAAACAGCGAAATATCGACCGCTTTGATTTTCCTGCCATCCTCCGCCCGAAGCTTCCAGGCGGTATCATCTGTGAGTACAAATTCTCTTCCGTCCCCTGCGATGTGATCGTAAACACCTTTTTCAAGTGCCTGAAGCAGTGTCGATTTTCCGTGATAACCGCCGCCGGCGATCAGCGTGATCCCTTTTTTTATTCCCATGCCTGTAATCCTGCCACGATGCGGAAGCTGCATGGTAACTTTCATGCTTCCAGGTGACTGAAACGGAACGGCCTCTTTCATCGGAAGATCCGACGCACCGCTCTGTCTTGGCAGAATAGAACCCTCTGCCACAAAAGCAATCAGATTTCTTTTCTTCATTTCTTCCCTTACCGCCTTCTGATCCTCACTTAAGAAGATCACCTGCTCGATCTCTTTTGCCGGAAGTCTCTTATAATAAAGAGACGCTTTCACACATTCCGGAAGATAGTCAAACAGGATCTTCTCCAGTTCGCCGGAATTGATCGTGCGTCCGTTTGCCGGAAATCCGACAAAAAAACGGATGTGAATGCCTTCCTCCGTGATTTCACAGGCGGTACGCTCCAGAACTTCCTGACCGCAGTGACTGACCTGGATCACACCACTTTTACCAGATCCCTTTGCCTGATAACAAAATTTTGAGGATACGCTTGCAAAACGTCGGAGCAGCTCATCCTGCAGAGCAATCCTGGTATGTTTTTCCTGATAATAACTTTCCGGAAAATCTGCTTTTCTGTGCGGTACAAAAATCCGCAGTGCAGACGGTGCTGCAAACGGATCACCCTGTACATGCTCGATAAAAAGCTGATACTCCGGAAACTGATATGCCCCTTTCAGCCCCTTGTACACCGGATAACTTTTACGATTGATATTATGAAGCTCCCTTCGAAGCTCTTCTGCCTTTTTCATTTTCTGTACCTCACTGCATAACGTTATATATTATATTTTATATCTGATAAAAGATTCTACTCTGATTTTCCAGGATCTTTTGGAAAATATTCTCCCAGATATGTCTTCTCTTTTGGCTTTGCCGTCTCCAGATGCTCTTTCATCTGAGCTTCCGCCATATCAACCTCTTCCCTGAGTCCAGCCGCTGACATCCTCCTTCCTCCCTGACCCATGATGATCACCTGCTCCATTCCGTCGGAGGTTGCTACCGTAACCTGATACTTTCTGCCAATCGCATGGACGGTTTTCTCAATAAACATATCGGCTGTCTCTGCCTCTTTTGTATAGACAACATGGATATTATGATATTTTGTAATCTCCTCGCGATGTCCTTTGACGCGATAAGCATCAAAGACCAGGATCAGCGTACACTTGCGATACCCCTGATAATTGCACAAAATATCTTTCAGGCGGTCTCTCGCACTGTCAATGTTGATCTTTGACAGTGCTTTTAACTCATCCCAGGCAAAAATAATATTGTAGCCATCCACCAGGAGGTATTCTTTTTCTGCCTTTTTCGGCTTTGCCGGACGATAAACCGGCTCGGATGGTGTGACATGCACCCTGCGGTATTCCTGCCCGGATGGAAGTCTTCTTCTGACTTCTCCGTACGTGCGGGCAAAAATTTCTTCCAGCTCTTTTTCGCCTTTCCAGTAATCAGATTGTCTTTTTTTGTATTCTTCGGAGCTGATCCAGCCGCCATCCGCCTGTCCGTTTTCCGCTTTATTACCTGAATCAGATACTGCATCTTCCATCAGCTGCGTATCTTCTATCTGACATCCCTCCAGATGCATATACTCCGGCACCTGATCCCATGGAACGACAAAGCCCGCTCCGTGTGCACAGAACACCGATCCGGTCGGATTCATCAGATCATGCTCGGAATCGTAATCGTATGCTGCGATCACTTCCTCTGCATTATGACATTCGATATAACCGCCAAAACTGCAGATCAGATTTCCAAATCCTCTTGTATAGGAAATCACTTCTTTCTGATAGCCTCTCATCGTGGAAACCGGAGCCCTGCCTTTGATGCTCGCCACATTGTCCTCAATCATCGGCTGTTCAAAACTGCCGCCCATATTCTGAAGATCCGTCATCGCTCTTCCGACATTCTCCATCGGGATCTCCAGACAAAATTCATAACACGGCTCCAGCAGAACGCTCTTTGCCTGCTTCAGGCCCTGGCGCACGGCACGGTAAGTTGCCTGACGGAAATCTCCGCCCTCCGTATGTTTCTGATGTGCCCTTCCGGCGATCAGTGTGATCTTGATATCTGTGATCGCCGAACCGGTCAGCACACCGATATGCTCTTTTTCTTCCAGATGCGTAAGGATCAGCCGCTGCCAGTTCCGATCCAGAAGATCCTCACTGCAGTCGGCATCAAACTGAACACCGCTTCCCCGCTCCAAAGGCTCCAGAAGCAAATGCACCTCCGCATAGTGACGCAGCGGTTCAAAATGTCCGATGCCTTCCACCGGACCTGCGATCGTCTCTTTATAGACAATGCTGCCCTCACCAAACGTAACGTCCTCCTCAAACCGCTCTTTGATCAAACTCTTCAAAATCTCAATCTGCACATCTCCCATCAGCTTTGCATGGATCTCAGAGCTCTGTTCTTCCCATACAATATGAAGCTGCGGTTCTTCCTCCTCCAGTTGACGCAGTTTGCGAAGCATCTGATGGGCATCACACTTAGGCGGCAGTTCAATTTTATAGGAAAGTACCGGCTCCAGCAGTGGGATCGTGCTTTCTTCTTCTATGCCCAGACCTTCGCCCGCAAACGTATGCTCCAGCCCGGTGACCGCACAGACTGTCCCTGCCTTTGCCTCCTTCACCATCTCATAACGTGCCCCGGAATAAATACGGATCTGATCGACCTTTTCTTCCCAGGTCTCCGTCTCTCCTCCATTGTGACTTTCACCCTTCAGCAGCATCTTGACTTTCAGAATGCCGCCGCTCACTTTGAGATAAGTCAGGCGATTTCCCTGTGCATCCCTTGCAATCTTGAAAACTCTGGCTGCAAACTTATCCCCATATTTTCTTTCTGCCGTGTAAGTTTCCACACCTTTCAGAAATTCGTCCACACCTTCCTCTTTCAGTGCAGAGCCAAAATAGCATGGAAATACTTTTCGCTGTGCGACCATTTTTACAATATCTGCTTCTTCTACTTCTCCCGATTCCAGATAATTTTCCAGAAGCTCTTCTTCACACAGAGCCAGATTCTCCAGAAATGCATCGTCCCACTCCCCGCCGAAATCAAGACAGGAAGTGCTCAGTTCTTTCTGAAGATTATCAAGAAGACGCTCCTTTTCTTCCTTCTGTTCCTCTTTATCGCCTTTGAACTGATCCATTTTGTTGATAAACAAAAACACCGGGATCTGATAACGCTCCAGCAGTCTCCAGAGTGTCCTGGTATGTCCCTGCACACCGTCCGCCCCGTTGATCACAAGTACAGCATAATCAAGCACCTGAAGCGTCCGCTCCATCTCCGCCGAAAAATCAACATGGCCTGGCGTATCCAGAAGCGTCACCCGCATATTTCCGATCCGGAACACCGCCTGCTTGGAAAAAATCGTAATGCCCCGTTCCTTTTCCAGTTCATAATTGTCGAGAAATGTATTCTTTTTATCAACTCTTCCTGTCTTTTTAAGAATACCGCCCTTGTGCAGCATAGCTTCAGAAAGCGTCGTCTTTCCTGCATCCACATGTGCCAGAATCCCAAGCGCAATCTGTTTTTCTGATTTATATTCTGAGGTATCTCCCATTGAAAATGCCCCTTTCTGTAGTGTAATAGTCTGACTATTATCATACCACAGAAAGGGGCTTTCGTAAAATGCTGCATTATTTTTCCTTTTTGTACTGCTCCCATGCTTTCACCAACCGGTATCCGCCATATCCTGCCAAAACACCCACAAGCATACCGCCCAGCACATCCGTTGGATAATGTACATAGAGATACAGTCTGGAAAATGCGATCAGGCAGGCAAGCACCAGTGCTATTTTCCATGCCTTTTTCTCACCGGCAAAATAAAGTGCCGCCACCGCAGCAAAGGAAGCCGCCGTATGCCCGGAAGGGAACGAATAATCCACCGGTCGTTTTACCAGAAGTTCAATCGATGTTTTGATGTCAAATGGCCGTACTCGACAAAACAAATTTTTCAGAATACCATTGCACAGGATCAGATCAAGAATCAGTGCTGCAAGCAAAATATATCCGCTCTGCCTGCCGGATTCCCCAAAAAGTCTGCATCGCATTCCGTCTTTTGTTCTTCTGATCTTAGGATTAACCAGTAAAACAACGTTCAGCAAGATCCAGATGATCCCGGCATTTCCAAGCGATGTGATAAAACACATCACCCTATCCAGAATAGGTGCATGTATCTTTTGCAGTAAGTCCAGAATTTGAAATTCGATTTGCATATTTCCACCTCTTTTGTTTTTTTACTCATTTCTTTCCAAACAATCCGGACAGCTTTCCCAAACGATTTCTAAATTCTGTCTTTTTGAAGATTTTTTCGCCAGACCAGAGCTCCCTCCTCCCCCGGTAATTCCATTTTTTCATATCCGATTGCTTTAATAAATGCAATAGATGGTTCATTTTGCGGATAAATAAATGCATAAAGCCAATGAGCCTGCAGAACTTCCGCTGCAAACCGTTCCGCCATCTGTACTGCTTCTCTTGCAAATCCCTGTTTTCTCCAGCGTTTCCCGATCAGATAGCCAAGTTCCAGTACACTCTCTCCCTGATATTCTCCGTTTTCGATGCCAACTCTTCCGATAATTGCACCGCTTTTTCGCTCAAGCACAGTCCAAATCCCATAATTATAAAAACGATACATATTGCGAATGTAACGGCAAAAATTTTCTCTTCCTTCCTCTCCTTCAAACTCCGGATTCGGAAGATAATCCAGCATCCCTTCTTCCTGATATAACTGCCGGAAAGCTGCAAGATCCCCTTCCATGCTCTCTCGGATACAGATCCGGTCTGTCTTTGCAATGATCCACGGAAGTCCATGATGCCGCATATAGATAAGCTGCAAATATTCTACATTCAGCTCTTCAAATCCCTGCACGACCATATCCACACCGGACACGCTGCCCTTGCTTCCCGGTGCCTCATAGAAAATAACCGCAATATTTTGTTCCTTCGCATAATCAACATCCAGCTTCTGATCCGTGATCGCCAGAATACCATCTTTTTCTTCTTTTACCTTGGAAAGTTCTTTTTCTTCTATTTTTATATTATATGATAAAATTTCTTTTTTTAACTTTAAAATGTCTTTTTCACATGTTTTCGCCTGTAAATGAAATACAACTGTTTTCATAGATAGCGTCCCCTCTGAAAATCTCCTTGTCTCATGCAAATTTGCATGATATACTTTTTAGGATATATCTGTTGAAAGTATATCACACAGATATGAGTCCCTATCGATTTCTTTGTGCCAACGGCACTTCCAGGATCGATAAAATCATTCAAAATCCGCTCATTTTTCTACAAAAAATGGCTGCTTTTTCATGATTTGGCGGGATCTATAGACATAAAAACAGATGCAGGCATCTATTTTAGATCTATTTATCCCTTGACTCATATGATTATACCGCATTTTAGAAAGGAAGTATACAATTATGGCTCAAAATCCAGTTATTACCATTACCATGGACAACGGCGATCTGATCAAAGCTGAGCTTTATCCGGAAATCGCACCTGTTTCTGTAAACAACTTCATCAGCCTGGTGAAAAAAGGCTTTTATGACGGACTGACTTTCCACAGAGTTATCGAAGGTTTCATGATCCAGGGCGGATGCCCGCTGGGAAATGGCACCGGCGGTCCTGGCTATACCATCCGCGGCGAATTTGCTCAGAATGGCTTCAACAATCCGCTGAAACATGAGGCAGGTGTCCTGTCCATGGCTCGTGCTATGCATCCGGATTCTGCTGGCTCTCAGTTCTTCATCATGCACAAAGCAGCACCACACCTCGACGATGCATATGCTGCCTTTGGTAAAGTAACCGATGGTCTTGATGTTGTAAATAAAATCGCGGAGACAGATACTGACTGGAACGATGCTCCGCTCGATCCGCAGGTGATCCGCACGATCACCGTTGATACATTCGGCGTTGATTATCCGGAACCGGAAAAATGTTAATCTGACAATGCCGGATATTTACTGATCCTGGGATGCTCTTCGGAGCATCTCAATTTCTTTTGCCCAGCCTTCGTCATCATTCGGTGTTTCCAGGATAAACGGCAGTCCCTGAAGGCGTGGATGACGCACAATCCGCTCAAATGCCGGAAGTCCTATCTTACCTTCTCCGATCCTTGCATGGCGGTCTTTATGACTGCTTCTCTCATTTAAGCTGTCATTGATATGGATCGCTTTTAATTTTTCAAGACCGATCACACGGTCAAATTCTTCTAATACTCCATCGAGATCATTTACAATATCATAACCGGCATCCCATACATGACAGGTGTCCAGGCACACGCCCAGTTTGTCGGAAAGTTGAACCTTTTCGATGATACTTTGCAGCTCTTCAAACGTTCTGCCGACTTCCGTCCCTTTTCCCGCCATCGTCTCCAGAAGTACAGTCGTTGTCTGATCTTCCCTCAGATTTTCGTTGAGCATTTCTGCAATCAGGAGAATTCCTTTTTCGGCTCCCTGACCGACATGGCTTCCCGGATGAAAATTATAATAATTTCCCGGAATGTATTCCATACGTCCAAGGTCATCGGCAAAGGCTTCTCTGGCAAAGGTTCGTACTTCTTCTTTGGCTGCGCAGGCATTTAATGTATAAGGTGCATGCGCCACCAGTTTTCCAAATCCACGTTCCTCTGCGATTTTCAAAAATTTATCTACATCTTCCTGTTTCATCTCCTTCGCACTTCCGCCTCGCGGATTGCGGGTGAAAAAAGCAAAAGTATCCGCTCCGAGTTTCAGTGCCTGTCTGCCCATGGCAGCATAGCCTTTTGAAGATGAAATGTGGCTTCCTATATAAATCATATTTGTCTGTCTCCTTTCAGTTTAAGTTGAACGCACGTGAGACCTGGCACAATGATTTTATCTTAGTTATGGTTTTCTTCAACTAAGATAAAAGCCGCCTCGGATTCTGTGAATTCGAAACGGCTCTGTTATCGTTTTGTAAATTGATGTCCGGATTATACCAGCTCAAGCAGAACTTTCATAGCGTTATCGCCTTTACGAAGACCAATCTTAACGATTCTTGTGTAACCACCGTTACGTCCTTCGTATTTCGGAGCGATCTCTGTAAACAGTTTGTCTACCATATCTACCTGTTTTGTATTTCTTTTCTTTCCTGCTGCTTCTGCTGGAACTTCTGTTACCGGGTACAGAACTTTCAGCATCTGACGACGAGCGTGCAGTCTGGAAGGATTGTCTTTTTTGATTTCTTTCTGTACTTCATCGTATACAGTTACTTTCTTGCCGTCTACGACTTCTTTTACTCTCTTACCGTCTTTGTCTTTACGTGCTACTTTAGCAGTAACGGTAACCGTTTCAAAGTTGTCTTTTTCTTTTACAGCCAGAGCGATCAGACCTTCTGCAACTTTGCGGATTTCTTTTGCTTTCTGTTCTGTAGTAACGATTTTTCCATGATACAGCAGAGATGTAACCTGTCCTCTGATCAGGGCTTTTCTCTGATCTGCTGTTCTGCTAAGTTTTCTATAACCTGCCATTTTATTTTCCTCCATTTGTGGAACATCTGCCAATGCTCTTCGGGCTTACTTGACAGATGCTGTCTTGTCCATAAATTATTCTTCGCTCGGGTTGAGCTGTAATCCCAGCTCTTTCAGCTTGCCAAGTACTTCTTCGAGTGATTTACGTCCGAGGTTACGAACTTTCATCATATCTTCCGGAGTCTTGCTGCAAAGCTCTTCTACTGTATTGATACCTGCTCTCTTCAGGCAGTTGTAAGAACGTACGGAAAGTTCCAGTTCATCGATGTTCATCTCCAGAACTTTTTCTTTCTCATTACTTTCTTTTTCAATCATGATCTCTGCTGATTTCGCATTCTCAGACAGATCGATGAACAAATTCAGATGAGCACTCAGTACCTTTGCTGCAAGGCTGACTACTTCATCCGGAGCCAGTGTTCCGTTTGTCCAGATATCCATGGTCAGTTTATCGTAATCGGTCACCTGACCCACACGGGTATTCTCGACTTTATAGTTTACACGGTCAACCGGTGTGTAGATAGAATCTACTGCGATCACGCCAATTGGCATATCATCTGTTTTTCCTTTATCTGCACTGATATAGCCTCTGCCCTTGGTGATGGTCAGCTCCATATACAGTTTGCAGTTTGTACCACCGTTCAGTGTTGCAATAACCTGATCCGGGTTCATGATTACGATATCAGAGTCTGCCTTGATATCAGCAGCAGTAACAACGCCTTCGCCTTCATACTCAATGTACGCAACTTTCGGCTCATCTGTTTCGCTGTTGTTCTGAATAGCAAGGGACTTGATATTCATGATGATTTCTGTAACGTCTTCTTTTACTCCCGGAATTGAGCTGAATTCATGGAGTACACCTTCAATCTTAACCTGACTTACTGCAGCTCCAGGTAAAGATGAGAGCATAATTCTTCTAAGTGAGTTGCCGAGTGTTGTACCATAACCTCTCTCCAGAGGCTCAACAACGAATCTTCCGTATTTCTTGTCTTCTGAAATCTCAGCTATTTCAATTTTAGGTTTATTAAAATCGAACATATAGTCCCTCCTTGTTGGGTTATTTGGTGTATGAGGGGTTCTACGCACCGCAATACGGTGCTATTTATTACTTAGAATACAGCTCGACGATAAGCATCTCGTTTACAGGAACATCGATGACTTCTCTTGCAGGAAGCTCTTTTACTGTACCTTTGAGTGCTTCCAGATCGCAATCCAGCCATTCCGGTACCAGTCTGCCGCCTGTTGCTTCAACGATATCTTTATATCTCTGCATAGATTTGCATTTTTCCTTGATTTCGATAACGTCACCGGCTTTTACCAGATAAGATGGGATATTTACCTGCTTACCGTTTACTGTTACGTGTTTGTGGTCTACAATCTGTCTTGCTTCTCTTCTTGTTCTTGCAAAACCAAGACGGAAGATAACACTGTCCAGTCTGGATTCCAGCATAACCATCAGATTTTCACCTGTCATGCCCGGCATTTTTTCAGCTTTTTTATAGTAGTTGCGGAAAGGTTTTTCCAGAACACCATAAATGAATTTTGCTTTCTGTTTTTCACGAAGCTGCAGACCGTACTCGCTCATTTTACGGTTTGCTCTCTTCAGCTCTCTATTGGATTTTTTATCATATCCTAAGTAAATCGGATCCATACCAAGGGATCTGCATCTTTTAAGAACAGGAACTCTATTTACTGCCATTTCGCTAACCTCCTAATTAGACTCTTCTACGTTTCGGTGGACGACAACCATTGTGTGGAACAGGTGTTACGTCGCGGATGCTTGTTACTTCCAGACCACATGCCTGAAGAGCACGGATTGCTGCTTCACGACCTGAACCCGGTCCTTTTACAAATACATCTACCGTCTTGAGTCCATGAATCAGAGCTGCTTTTGTTGCAGTCTCTGCAGCCATCTGTGCTGCATACGGAGTAGATTTCCTTGAACCTCTAAATCCCAGACCACCGGCACTTGCCCATGATAAAGCATTTCCTTCTGCATCTGTCAGAGTTACAATTGTATTATTGAAAGATGACTGGATATGTGCCTGTCCGCGTTCAACGTTTTTCTTAACGCGCTTTTTTGTCACTTTTTTGGTAACTTTTTTAGCCATTTTAAACTAACCTACTTTCTTTTCGCTTTCTATAGTTAACTTGATCTGCTTTGCAATGTCCTGCTCAGGTCTTATTTCTTCTTGTTTGCAACAGTTCTCTTAGGACCTTTTCTTGTTCTTGCGTTTGTCTTAGTCTTCTGACCACGAACCGGAAGACCTTTTCTGTGACGGATTCCTCTGTAGCATCCGATTTCCTGAAGTCTCTTGATGTTCAGGGCGATCTCTCTTCTCAAATCACCTTCTACTGTATAATGCTCGTCCATTACGTCACGGATTCTGCTTACTTCTTCGTCAGTCAGATCTCTTACGCGAGTATCCGGATTAACCTTTGCATCTGCAAGGATTTTGTTAGCGCTTACTCTACCGATACCGTAGATGTAAGTCAGACCAATTTCGATACGTTTTTCTCTTGGTAAGTCTACACCAGCAATACGTGCCATGTAATTATTCCTCCATTTTCTTCGAGAATGTTATGTACAGCCCGCCATCCGGGTATGATAACGTCTGAAATGATGTGTACATTTTCATTCTTCCTTATATTGTCCCTAATTGAGGCTTACGGCAAAACCGTTCGCCCAGCCGCACAAAAACCGTACAGCCTTTCCGCACCTGTGACGGTACTCACAAATCCGGTATTACAAGCAATATATCATGGTCTGCGACAGTCAGCCGATATCCTCTGACATACGGGACTGCCGTCCCTTTCTCACCCATATATATTGTTATCAGCATAAACAACGCCACCTAGCGGTTCATACTGCAGCCGCACTTAATTCAAATAAACAGTTTTCAGTTTGCTATGTTAATCAACCCTGACGCTGTTTATGTTTCGGGTTCTCACAGATGACTCTGATGCTTCCCTTTCTCTTGATGATTTTGCATTTTTCGCAAATCGGTTTTACAGATGATCTAACCTTCATGGTTCTGCCTCCTTTCACCAATGTTACCCCTAAAATCAGGTGCAAATGGACATAAAAATTGCGTAATTCCGCAAAGTCCGAATATCAGTATAGCACCTGTTTTTTTAAATTGCAAGCTTATTTTTCTTTCTATATAATGCAAAACATATTTTTGTAGAATCTGCACAGAATATATCCCTGGAAATGCCTCAGAAATTGTGTGTATTGTGAATAAGCAGGGATCTTTTTGAATATACTGTTCCGGGACAAATAAAAATTTGCGGATGTTTTAGCATGTGCAAATGAACGAATTCCCCGAAGGCACGCTCTCGCTACCTCACATTGGCAG
>OGGG01000549.1_pt1 | contig 41259 bp, 38 predicted proteins | sample 1571201 | NCBI WGS metagenome assembly OGGG01 (sample SAMEA2581946, study PRJEB24529) | metagenome | biome: Human gut stool | place: China | collected 2011 | reverse complement strand
AAAACGGCAGATTATATCATTTATATCCGACCGGAAGGCGGCGATAAAGGAGGGACCGTGATCGCAAAAGGAACACCGGAAGAAGTGGCGAAAGAAGAACGGTCTTATACCGGGAAGTATGTGAAGAAGTATTTGCAATAAGAATTTACGGAGGATGTGGACAGGTATTTCCTGCCAGCGTGTAAAAATGCTTACACCTGCCAGGAAATCACCGTAAATTCTTATTTGCTGCATAAAAATGAAGAAGACACTCCGCCGGTGTCTTCTTCAAAGGAAAGAGAAAAATTAAAATATTTTGAGGGAGTACTACGCAACGTGTGGGTGTTGCGTAGTGTGAGTTATGAAATATATTAGCTATCCGCTAATATGGTTACAGTATAGAATAGAAATGTGTTTAAAGTATGTCTTAAATATTAATAAAAAATGAAAAGAAGAAAAAAAGAAAAACCCCTTTTCAAGGAGAAAACCGTTGTATATAATGAAAAGTAAAAACAGACGGAAAAACAGAGGACAGCAGAATGAAAAAGGCTGTATGTATCCGTAAGAAACTGCTGTATAGGAATACTGCAAACTACAGAAAAGGGCAGATTCTCAGGTGAAAGGAGAGGCAGATAGAATGAATTCAACTGATATAGGAATAGATCTTGGAACCGCGAGCATCCTGGTTTATGTAAAGGGAAAAGGTGTGGTGCTAAAAGAACCATCGGTCGTGGCATTTGACCGCGATACAAATAAGATCAAGGCAATCGGAGAAGAAGCACGTCTGATGCTGGGACGTACACCGGGAAATGTGGTCGCGATCCGTCCGCTTCGAAAAGGAGTTATTTCCGATTATACCGTTACCGAACAGATGCTGAAATATTTTATCCAGAAAGCAATCGGACGTATGTCATTTCGGAAACCGCGTATCAGTGTCTGCGTACCAAGCAGCATTACCGAAGTTGAAAAGAAAGCAGTGGAAGATGCAACCTACCAGGCAGGAGCAAGGGAGGTTTCTATCATAGAGGAACCGATTGCCGCGGCGATCGGGGCGGGAATCGATATTTCCAGACCATGCGGTAATATGATCGTAGATATCGGAGGGGGAACCTGCGATGTGGCTGTAATTTCCTTAGACGGGATTGTGGTCAGCACATCCATAAAGGTTGCAGGTGATGACTTTGATGAAGCGATCATTCGTTATGTGAGAAAAAAGCATAATCTGCTGATAGGCGAACGCACAGCAGAAGATATCAAGATTAATATTGGAACAGCGATTGAACGTCCGGACCAGAAAGTAATGGAAGTGAGGGGAAGGGACCTTGTTACCGGACTGCCAAAGACAGTGCGTGTGACCTCGGAAGAGACAAGGGATGCTTTGAAAGAGGCGACATCTCAGATTGTAGAGGCAGTGCACGGTGTTCTGGAGAGAACGCCGCCGGAACTGGCAGCAGATGTGGTAGACAGAGGGATCGTGCTGACAGGGGGTGGTTCTTTGCTTAGCGGACTGGAAGAACTGATCGAAGAAAAGACAGGAATTAATACTGTGACAGCGGAAGACCCGATGACGGCAGTAGCGATTGGAACAGGAAAATTTGTAGAGCTGACAGCCGGAAACGGAAAAATGATGGAATAAGGGGATTGAAAGAAACTACATGGATATAATAAAGGGATATATTGATCATCTGATTTTTCGAAACAGTGATAATGGATATACCGTTATGGTTGTGAATCACGATGGAGAAGAACTGACCTGCGTTGGTTCTTTTCCGGTTATTACAGAGGGAGAGACGATCGAAGCAAGCGGGCATTATACAGAACATGCTACGTACGGAAAGCAGTTTCAGATCCAGAAACTGGAAGTAAAAACACCAGAGGATACTGCGGCAATTGAACGCTATCTTGGCTCAGGAGCGATTAAAGGGATCGGAATTGCCCTGGCGGCAAGGATCGTACGCAGATTTAAAGAGGATACCTTCCGTATTATGGAGGAAGAACCAGAGAGACTTTCGGAAATTCGGGGAATCAGCGAGCGGAAGGCTATGGAAATATCAGAGCAGGTATCTGAAAAAAGAGATATGCGCAAAGCCATGCTTTTTTTGCAGCAGTATGGGATTTCAAATACATTGGGAGCGCGCATATATAAACAATATGGGACACGTATGTATGGTGTGATTGAAAATAATCCTTATCAGATGGCGGAAGACATCAGTGGAATCGGATTTCAGATTGCCGATGAGATTGCGGCAAAAGCAGGAATCCATACAGATTCTGACTTTCGGGTGAGAAGCGGTATATTGTATATATTGACACAGATCTCCCAGGAGGGACATGTGTATCTGCCAAAGACAGAACTGATTATACGGACAGTGGAACTTCTTGGGGTTAGCCAAAATCTGGTTGAGAAGCATATCATGGATCTTGCAGTGGACAGAAAACTGATGCTGAAAGAAAATCAGGAAGAAGTATGCGTCTACAGCATGAGCGCTTATTACACTGAACTAAATACAGCAAAAATGCTGCATGATCTTAATATTTCCTGTGAAACAGAAGAAAAGAAGATTGAAAAAAAGATTGAAAAACTGGGGAAAAAATATGGATACGAACTGGATGAACTGCAGAAACAGGCAGTGGTTACAGCGGCTGGCCATGGACTGCTGATCCTGACCGGAGGACCGGGAACCGGAAAAACGACAACGATCAATGCGATCATTGATTATTTTGAGGCAGAAGGACTGGAAGTACGGCTGGCAGCTCCGACAGGAAGGGCTGCAAAACGTATGAAAGAAGCAACCGGCTGTGAAGCGCAGACCGTTCATCGGCTGTTGGAGATTTCAGGAGGACCGGATGATGAAGAAGGTCCGAAGCAGTTTGAACGAAATGAACAGAATCCGCTGGAGGCGGATGTTGTAATTGTGGACGAGATGTCCATGGTTGACATTTACCTGATGCATGCACTGTTGTCAGCCATTACAGTTGGCATGAGACTGATCCTGGTTGGTGACAGAGACCAGCTTCCATCGGTCGGACCGGGAAGTGTACTGAAAGATATTATAGAATCGGAATGTTTTCCGGTGGTATGCCTCACCCGGATCTTCCGACAGGAAGGCGGAAGTGATATTGTCGTAAATGCACATAAGATCAATGCAGGAGAGCATGTTTCCCTGGATAATAAAAGCCGTGATTTTTTCTTCCTGAAAAGGGAGGATGCCAATGTGATCATAAGTGTGGTCCTGACTCTGATCCGGAAGAAGCTGCCGCCTTATGTAGACGCAGACCCATATGATATCCAGGTGCTGACACCGATGAGGAAAGGCCTGCTGGGAGTGGAAAGACTGAATACCATTCTCCAGGAATATTTAAACCCGCCTTCGGATGACAAAAAGGAGCATGACACCGGAAAGGGGAGATTCCGAGAAGGGGATAAAGTCATGCAGATAAAAAATAATTATCAGATGGAATGGGAAGTGCGCGGAAAATATGGAATCCCGGTAGATAAAGGATGCGGTGTGTTTAACGGTGACATGGGGATTATCCGCGAAATCAATACATATGCCGAAATGCTTACCGTAGAATTTGATGAAAGACGTTTTGTGGAGTATTCTTTCAAGCAGCTGGAGGAACTGGAGCTTGCCTATGCACTTACTGTACACAAATCGCAGGGAAGTGAATATCCGGCTGTGATCCTGCCGCTGCTGAACGGTCCGCGTATGCTGATGAACCGCAATCTTCTGTATACGGCAGTGACCAGAGCGAGATCCTGTGTAACGGTTGTCGGAAGTCCTTATGCATTTAATCAGATGATAGATAATAAATATGAACAGATGCGCTATACATCCCTGAAACAGCGTATCTGTGAACTTGAGTCATGATCTGCTTTCTGGAGGAGATGTTTCGTCTCCTCTATCCGAAGCGCTGCCCAATCTGTCAGGTGATCCTGACAAAAAGGTCAGAACAAATCTGTTCTGTCTGTCGAAAAAAAACAGTGCCGCTCAGGGAGCCGGTCTGTAAAAAATGTGGAAAGCCGGTGATGGATGCACAGCAGGAATTGTGTCCGGACTGTTATGGTAAAATACACTTTTTTACAAAAGGCAGGGCTGTTTTTCTATATGAAAAAGAAATCAAACAATCTGTTTATCGATTTAAATTCCAGAATAAAAGAGAATATGGCGAATTTTACAGTTCAGAGATGGCACGGCTTTTTGGAAAAGAGATTCTTGCTTGGAAACCGGATGCGCTCATCCCGATTCCCATGTACAGGAGAAAGCAGCGCCGGAGAGGATATAATCAGGCAGAAGTACTGGCCAGAGGACTGGGAGAAAAACTTTCCATTCCGGTAAATACGACATATCTTAAACGTATCAAAAAAACAATCCCACAAAAAGAACTTGGAAAAAAAGAAAGAGAAATTAATCTTAAAAATGCTTTTAAAACTTCAAAGAATGAGGTAAAATTAAAAAAAGTCCTGTTGATCGATGATATTTACACAACGGGTGTTACAATGGATGAAGCTGCAAAAGCGCTGCTTTGCGATGGTGTAAAAGAAGTCCGTTTTCTGGTATTGTGTACCGGAAAAACGGATTGAGGGACAGACTTTTCATCAGAGGAATTTTATGCTATACTGGAAGAAAAAGGGGTTACTATGCTAAATCAGAAAAAAATTAGGACAATGTCCAGGACAGCGATGTATGAAAAACATCATGGGGAGGAGCTGCGAAAAGCAAAAGAATATTATCGCAGTGATTACATATGGATCGAACTGTTTAAAAATGCCCTGCGTGTCACCATTGCGTATGCGATCGGTGTGATGCTGTGGGCCGGTTATCATCTTGATATGGTTATTGCAAGACTGAATACCATGCAGATCAGAGGAATGGTGACAGGATTTTTGATATTCTATTTTCTGTTTCTGTCACTTACTATAGTGATTACGTATATAATGGCAATGCGGCGTTATTTCCACGGTCAGGAGCTGCTTCGGCATTATCAGGTATTGCTGGAGAGACTGGAAGGGGAAGAAGATATAGAAATAATGGAAGTGACGGATATCAGGAGGAAAAAGTGAGCGGATTTTATAAACTGAAACAGATTTTAGAAACTTATTACAGGGAATATGGAACTTATATGGAGGCAGCAGCCAGGTTTTTGATTGCTTTTGTGCTGTTTCTTCAGATTAATGGAAGAATCGGAAAGAGCAGTCCGTTTGGAAATATTTTTACAGAACTGATCCTGGCTCTGATCTGTGCTGTATTGCCGCCAAATGCGATGGTATTGCTGACAGCACTGATGGCACTGGCACAGTTTGCAGCGACATCGATCCTGACACTTGCAGTTGGCGGCGGGATCCTGATCCTGCTGCTTCTGCTTTATCTGACATTTGCCCGAGGGGAAGCATGGGCATTGCTGCTCACCATGACAGGACTTTTTTTCCACATGCCGTGTATTGTTCCGGTAGGGTTTGGATTGATGGGAAGTCCACTGTCTGTAGCTGGTATTGCGGTCGGAACAATCTTTTATTATGTGATATCGGTGGTGGCAGATACAGGGCAGGCGGAGGTGCAGCTTGCCATGGCGCATCAGAACACGGAAGAAACTCTGGTTTCACAAATGCAGAACCTGCAGAGAGCCATTTTGCAGGAGCAGGAGATGATACTGATGCTCATTGTATTGCTGGCGGTATTTACAACGGTATTCTTTGTGAGAAAAATGGCTATGAAGTATGCGTGGAAAGTTGCGATCGCATGTGGTACACTGATCTATCTGGTGCTGATGGTTGCAGGCTGTCTGATGCTGAAACTGGAGATTGGGATTCTGTGGATTTTAGCCGGAACGGTTCTGTCTGTGCCGATTTCCATTCTGCTGGAAGAACTCTTTTTTGCATTGGATTACCGTCATATCGAAAAGCTGCAGTTCGAAGATAAAAATTATTATTATTATGTTCAGGCAGTGCCGAAAAAGCATCAAAAGGAAGATATGGAAAGAACAGAAAGGAAAGGACGTGAGTATCGTGACGAGCATGCAACAATTCATTCATAGTTATCTGTCAAGCCTTACCTTTAATTATTCCGATGTGCTGGAAATTATTATCTTGTCATTTGTAGTTTATTATATTATGCGCTGGATACGCAATACAAGAGCGTGGACGCTGATGAAAGGTATCCTTGTGATGGTGGTCTTTATTTTTATGGCGACCATCCTGCATCTGGATTCCATCCTGTTTCTGTTCAGCAGAGGGATCAATGCAATCCTGGTGGCAGTAGCAGTTATTTTTCAGCCGGAGCTGCGGCGTGCGCTGGAGCAGCTCGGTGAGAAAAAGTTTTTATCTTCGCTGATTCCGTTTGATATGGAACGGGATTTAGATGAACGGTTCAGTGACAAAACGGTAAATGAGCTGATCAAGGGTTCTTTTGAAATGGGAAAAGCAAAAACAGGAGCGCTGATCGTCATCGAAAAAAATACCAGACTTACGGAATATATCCGTACCGGGATCGGATTGGATTCCCTGGTGACAAGTCAGTTGCTGCTGAATATTTTTGAACATAATACACCGCTTCACGATGGAGCGATCATTGTGAGGGGCAATCGTATTATTTCAGCGACCTGTTACCTGCCGCTCTCAGACAATATGGAACTGAGTAAAGAGCTTGGAACGAGACACAGAGCCGGTGTAGGTATCAGTGAAGTGACGGATTCGCTGACGATCATCGTATCAGAAGAGACCGGAAAAGTTTCCATTGCGCAGAAAGGGACGCTTATGCGTGGGGTAACACCGGAAGAGTTAAGGGAACAGCTTGTGATTCTTCAGGATAAAAATACAAGTACAAAGAAATTTAGATTCTGGAAAGGAAAAGGCGGGAATGAAGAGACTATCGACCAGAGTGAAAGACATACTGACCAGTAATCTGGGATTGAAAATACTGGCTGTGCTGGTTGCCTGTGTAATCTGGGTTTTTGTAGTGAATGTAGACGATCCGGAAAAGACGCAGTCCTTTTCGGAGGTGAAAGTGGAAATTCGCAATAGTGATTGTTTCGGAGTAGATAAAACATTCAGTGTTCAGGAGGATACCGATAAAGTAAAAGTCTGGATTAAAGCCAGAGAATCGGTTCTGAACCGTTTGCAGTCCAAAGACTTTAAAGTGGTTGCAGATATGCGTAATGTCACACTTGGCAATGCAGTCCCTTATACGCTGGAATGTACAAACAGTGCGATCACAAAGGCAAACTGGGAATGTGAGCCGGCATCTATGAAGATAAAGATAGAAAACGTTGTTCAGGAATCTTTTGGTGTGGAAGTGGCCACAACCGGTGATCCGCAGGAAGGGTATGACGTAGGTACGACCACGATCCCGGAAGGCGATACGATCAACATTGCCGGTGCAGAATCACTGGTAAATATTATCCATAAAGTCAGCATGTCGGTAAGTGTAAACGGTCTTTCTGCTGACAAAACAGTAAAAGGGAATCTTGTTGTGACAGATAAAAATGGAACCGATTTTACACAGAGTCAGATGGATAAACTGGTTTTTACGACAAGCAGCGGAAACCTGATCAAAGACGGCATATTGAATGCCAGGATCAAATTATGGAAAGTTCAGCAGAATGTAAAAGTAAAGGTAGGGACCTATGGAACAGCGGCACCAGGATACCGGGTATCAGAAGTAAAAGTCACACCGGAGATGATCAGTGTTGCAGGAGATGAGGAAACACTTCAGGAGTTAAACGGGGAACTTTCGCTGGCAGAGATGATATCGGTTGATGGAATTTCAGAAAGTTTTACGTCAGATAATATCAATCTTGCAGATTATCTGAAAGAAAATTACAAAGATAAACTGAAACTGAAAAGTGGTACGGCATCTACGTTGTCTGTTCGTGTTATCATGGAAAAGATGGGAACAAAGAAAATTGATATTCCGCTGTCGGGAATTACCATAAAAGGAAGACCGACAGATCTGGATATGGTACTAACGCCAGCAGATAAGATTACGGTTGAAGTTGCAGCGGTAGATGCATCTTCGCTTTCCGATATCAGCCAGAGTGATATCAAGGCAGTTCTTGACCTGACAGCTTATCAGAAAGCAGGACGACATGAAGTTCCGGTTGATATTACCCTGCCGGAAGGATATGAACTGACGTCAGAAGTCAAGATTGTAGTCAATCTTACGAGAAAACAACTGACAACAGGAAGCAATACCGTAATAGCGGCAGATGAGGAAGAATAACAGGAAAATCAGCAGAAAGGCCGCAGAAGCGGCGACAGGAGGAAAATATGGTAAGTCAGAAAGTAAAAGTGAAAAACCCTTCCGGATTGCATCTAAGACCAGCAGGAGTGTTGTGCAGCACAGCGTTGCAGTTTAAGTGCCGCGTGAGATTTACATTTCGGGAAGCAACTGTAAATGCAAAGAGTGTACTTAGTGTGTTAGGAGCCTGCGTAAAAGAAGGAGATGAGATCACATTTTTATGTGAAGGGGAAGACGAAGAGCAGGCACTGGCTACTATGGTAAAAGCTGTGGAAGAAGGTCTTGGTGAAGAAGCGTGAGACAGCAGCAGGATGCCGGGAAAGTAAACGTGACTGTAAAATAATAAGAGCAGTAACCTGGAGCATTGACTCCGGCGCAGCAAAAAAGCAGGTATAAAAACCTGCTTTTTTGCTGCACTATTTACCGGTATTGAAATAAAGAGGATCGGTCGGATCATAGTTCTGAGAAGTTGGAATCTTGATTCCTTTTGGTTTACCAAGAGGTCCAGGGTTTGGAGAATCGTATACCACAACGGTAGAACCGGTTGGCACGTTGTTGTACAGCCAGTATGCATCACTCATACTGAGTCGGATACAACCCTCGGAAGCCTGGTTGCCGAGCATGTTATATTTGTAAGCCGGAAGATTCTTTCTTCCCCGTTCCGGCTGCGGAATAGAGTGGAACAGGATATCACTTGTAATGTGGGAACAGTAATATCCGTATGTCGGACCATTCAGTGTATGAGTGTAAAGTTTATCCATGATGGAAAAAGTACCGGTCGGCGTTGCGTTGTCAACACCGGTAGAACAGATCATGGCACGTACCGGGATACCACCTTTGTATACGGTAACAACGTTCTGCTGACGGTTGACTTTTACGGTCCAGCTTCCGTCCAGGTCACGGTTGGAAATACCGCTTCCGGAGAAGGTATAAGTAGTTCCGTTGATGTTTTTGGTGCCGGTTACCATTGCACCGTTGGAAGGGTTCAGGTAATAGTATTTTCCATTGTAACACAGCCAGCCGGTATGCATGGCACCGTAGTCATTAAAGAAATACGTTTTCCTGCCGATCTTTTTCCAGCCACGTGTGATTTCCCCTTTGGAATTGGCAAAATACTTACGGCTTCCATAAACAGTCCAGCCATTGCCAAGTGCTCCGTCAGAGCCAAAAACATAGATTTTATTTTTGAGCTGACGAACTCCGGTATAACGTGCCCCGATGTCATTTCCGGACAGTGTACCGTAATATTTTTTGCCGTTAACCTTGAACCATCCGGTCTGCAGGGAACCATCACTGCCGAGACGACATTTTTTGCCGTTTTTGCTGATCCATTTGTTGGTGTAACGTGCCCCGGTTTTTTTGTTCAGATAATACCATTTTTTCTTGTATTTTTTCCAGCCGGTCCAGAGCGTACCGTCACTGTTTACATAGTAGGTTTTATTTCCGGAGGTAACCCAGCCTTTTTTTGCAAGAACACCGTTCTTTTTAGTGAAATAAAGTTTTCCGTTATAAGTTACCTTTCCGACGATCATAGCACCGTCGCTGCCGAAGAAATAAACTTTTCCGTTGTACTTCTGGCGGCCGGTTTTGGCGATTCCGGCATTATCGGTCAGGTACTTTTTCCCGTTCAGCTTGTGCAGACCTTTTTCAAGAGACTGGCCATTTTCACCAAAACAGTAAACGTTACCGTTCATGGAAAGGGTTTTATTTGTAAAAAGCTGATAGTTGGAGCCGGCATAGTACCAGATCGTGCGCCTGGCTGTTTTTACCGAGAACAGACCGGTTCTTATAGTGCCGTCGGCAGAAAAATAGTAAAGGTTTTTCGAAATGTTCATGACACCCTGGGATGCCGGTCTGAACAGATATCCATCAGAACCAAAATAGTAGATGCTGCCGTTGATGTTGAAAAATCCGGTAGCCTTTGTTCCATCTGAAGTGGTATAGAAACTGCCGATGGCATCAGAACCCCATCCGACGACCGTCTGCTCCGTAGAACCGGCAGGTTCATCTGCATGAACGACAGCAGGTATGGTAAACATCAGGCTGGCAGCTAATACAGTTACAGATAATATTTTTTTGAAATGCATATACTCCTCCAATCTGTATGTAAAACAATAAAGTTGTTTTGTCATATCATTCTTATAGTACTATAAAAGCACAGTAAATGCAACGATATCAAATAAAAAATTAAATAAAATTTAAGAAATATTAACGGAGTGTTAAAGGATTGACAGTTGTATTTTTTTAGAGTACTATGTAAGGTAACTTATACTGTGGCATATGGCAAAAGCAAGACGCAAAGAGCAGCAGGAGGAAAAAAGATGCGCAAAATTTTGAAAAGTCTGACAGCAGCATTATTGTTTGGCATGGTTTTCTGTGCAGGGGTTACTACACATGCAGCAGACGGAAACGTTGTACTTGTATTGGATCCGGGACATGATTCTCATGATGCAGGGGCACGGCGTACCTGGAATGGTATTACCTATGCAGAGGAGACCATTACCTTGAAAATGGCACAATACTGCAAAGAAGAGCTGGACAAATATTCCGGTATCAGTGTTTATCTTACAAGAACAACGAATGAAGTGGATATGGATCGTTATGACCGGGTAAAGATTGCGAAAAATCTGGGTGCAGACGCACTGGTCAGTTTACATATCAATTCAACGGGCAACTATCAGGACAGTATATCGGGGGCACTTGCTTATGTACCTACTTATTCCAACAATGCAGCGTATGCAGTTGAGGCACGTGCACTGGCAAAAGACATCGTGGAGAATCTTTCCACTGTCGGATTGAAAAATCTTGGTTACTTAAAAAACGAAGACCTGGGTATTATATATTATGGAAAGCAGTGGAAAATACCGACGATGATCATCGAACATGGATTTGTCAACAATCCTTCCGACTGCAGGAAATATTACGGAAGCAATGCCAAAATCCGCGCAGTGGCACTTGCAGATGCAAAAGCGATCGCAAATCATTACGGACTGCATAAGAAAGCCGGATGGCAGCAGGACGGGAGCTATCTGGATGCGAATGGAAAAAAGGTAACCGGATGGCTGACGGATGCAGGAAAGAAGTATTATCTGGATGAAAATGGTTATAAAGTATCCGGGTTTGTAAAGGTCAACGGAAAGAAGTATTATTTTAACAGCGATGGAACTGCGTTTAAGGGGCTTTTGCGGATCGGAAGTGATCTGTATTCGGTAAAGAGCGGCGGCGAAGTGCGTACCGGATGGTCAAAAACGGGAAGCAGACAGTATTATGCGGCAAAATCCGGAAAACTGAGAACAGGTTTCCAGACTTATAAAAAGCGGAAATACTATTTCAGCCCGCAGACAGGTATTGCACTGAAAGGTATGCAGCAGATTGGAAAGCATTTTTACTATTTTGATGCAAAGGGACGTATGCAGACCGGCTGGGTACGTATCGGAAAGGCAGATTACTATTTCAAGAAATCGACCGGTGTGCGTAAGACGGGATGGTTCAAATACAGAGGAAAATATTATTATCTGAATCCACAGACCGGCGCGAAGATGAAGAAGTGCTGGGTGTGCGAGAATAACCAGTATTATTATCTGGACCGAAGCGGTGCAAGGCTTCAGAATACAAAGAAGATCATCGGCGGTAAAACCTGGAAATTTGAAAAAAATGGTGTCTGCAAAAAGAAAACAAGAGCTGAAAGAAAAGCAGCACAGACGGCAGATACAGAAACTATGACGGAAACAACGAAGATGTAAATAATTGGAGGAAAGACGTATGAAAAAAATATTGGTAACAGGGTGCAATGGACAGCTTGGACGCGAGATCAACCGCATTTATAAAAGCAGCAGTGAATATGAGATTTTCAATACCGATGTGGCATGCGAAAGTGCCGTAAAACTGGATATCACAAATGTAGATCAGGTGCTTGAACTGGTACGGGAAGTAAAACCATATGCGATCATCAACTGTGCGGCACACACAGGGGTGGATGCATGTGAGACAGATCAGGATAATGCCTATCGCATCAATGCAATCGGTCCTAGAAATTTAAGTATTGCAGCAACGGAAACCGGCGCCAAAATGGTCCATATTTCGACGGATTATGTTTTTGCGGGAAATGCAAAAAAGCCGTACATTGAGTTTGATCAGCCGGATCCACAGGGCATGTATGGAGCGACCAAACTGGCAGGAGAGCAGTTTGTACAGCAGTTTGCAAAAGATTTCTTTATCATCCGTACTGCATGGCTGTATGGCGATGGAAAAAACTTTGTCAAGACGATGCTGCGTCTTGCAGAGACACATGATGAGGTGAGCGTAGTAGGAGACCAGTTTGGAACACCTACAAGTACAGCAGAACTGGCAAAAGCGATCCGCGTACTTTTACCTACAGAAAATTATGGATTGTTCCATGGTACCTGCGAGGGTTCCTGCAGTTGGGCAGATTTTGCGTCTGAGATTTTCCGTCTTGCAGGGAAAAATACAAAAGTGAACTATATCACGACGGCAGAATACCCGACACCGGCAGTACGTCCGGCGTATTCTGTTCTGGAAAATTATATGTTTAAACTGACTGCGGATTTTCAGTTTGCACAGTGGCAGGATGCGGCTGCTGAGTATGTGAAAGCTCTGGTATAAAGGAGAAGACCGATTTGATAGCTATAAAAGCTTTAAAGATTCTGCTGTGGTTTCTTGTTGTTCCGTTTGGGATTGGTAATCTTCCGATGTTCCGGAGCAGGAAGCAAAAAGCAGGAGCGGCAGATCTGTTGATCAGCGGGTATGCAGGCATGTTTGCACTGTTTGAAGTACTTGCCCTGCCTCTTATTTTTGGCAGACAGTCTTTTTCACTTCTGAAATATACGTACGGAGTGCTTGTGCTGATACTGGCATTTTACGGATATTTCAGTGTGGGAAGGAAAAGATGGAAGGAACACACAAAGATACAGGTACGGGTTCCGGTATCCGAGATTCCTCCTGCCATGTGGGCAGCGATGTTTCTGATACTTGTCCAGATGGGTGCTTATGTATTTGGAATGGCGACGGATCTGGATGATTCCTTTTATGTGGCAACTGCAACGACCACGCTTCAGACGAATGGCATGTTTACCTATGGTGCCTATACCGGGAAACTTTCCTCCGTGCTTCCGTCCAGATATGTGCTGGCACCATTTCCGATCATGCTGGCATTTTTCAGCGATGCGGTTCAGATGCATGCGGCGGTTGTTGCACATACGGTTCAGCCGGTATTTTTCCTGCTCTTATCCTATCTTGTGTATTGGCAGATCGCACGGAAATTATTTCCGGAGGATAAAAACGGAGATGCACTTTTTCTGCTGTTCGTGGCACTGATACAGATGTTTTCTTATTATTCTGTGTATACGCAGGGAACCTTTATGACGATCCGTATCTGGCAGGGGAAGGCACTTCTGGCATCTTTTCTGCTTCCCGGGATTTTTTATCAGTCCAAATGCTGTATGGAGGAAGAGGCAGAAAAAGGAGAATGGATGCGGCTGCTGGTATTGCTGATGGCTTCCTGCCTGGTATCCGGCATGGGGATTATGCTGGCACCGATCATGCTGATCTTAGTGACGGTATTATATCTGTGGAAAGACAGGAACTGGAAAAGGGCAGGTCTGGCAGTAATCTGCTGTGTTCCAAATATATTGTGCGCTGCAGCATATCTGCTGGTAAGATAGAAGAGAGGTAAAGAAACGATGAAAACAGCGTTCTGGACTGCAATCGAAAGAGGCCGCTGGTATATAGGCGAAGGATGGCATTTCTATCTTTTCCTGGCGGCTCTTTTGTTTCTGATCCTGAATCGGAAAGAAAAAGACAATCGCAGATGGCTGGCGGGATACAGTCTTTTGTTCCTGGCATTGTATTTCTGTCCGGTTACGGCAAAAATCATTATGAAATATTGCGTTGGGGATCTGGTTTACTGGCGTATGTTCTGGCTGCTTCCGGCATCTGCAGTGATCGCTTATGGGGCGGTTCAAATCTGCAGAGGGCAGAAAAGCCGGGCGGCACAGGGGCTGGCAGTGGTATGCACAGTCGTACTGATTGCGGCAACAGGGAAAACACCTTATATAGGAAGTGACGCACCTTATCAGAAAGCGGTAAATATGCAGAAGCTGCCGGCAGATGTGTGCCAGATCTGTGATCAGATAACAGGTACGCTTAAGGAACAGGAAAAGGCGGTCGCAGTGATGCCGGATGAACTGATCGGGTATGTACGACAGTATGATGCATCGATCGAACTGGCATATGGAAGAAGGTCGAAGCTGAAGAAACGGAGAAAGAGAATCCACAGACAGATGAACCGCGAAAATCCAAACTTTCAGAAGCTGATCCGGATGCTTCGCCGGTCAGGCGTGAATTATCTGGTATATCTTGCAGATGAAGACCAGAACAGGCAGATTGAGAGTCTGGCATTTGAAAGGGTCGGAAAAGCAGGGGATTATATAATCTACAAGGATAAAAAGCCGACCTGAGATTTCTTCTGTTCCAGAAATTCTTAGGTTGTAATTTAAAAGGAATTGTTGTAAAATTATCGGCGATGTAAGAGAAACACAGCAATTCGAAAAATCAGAGGAAAAACCCCTCGGATTTTTCTGCTATTTTATATGAAGAGGATAAGTAAATGGAAAACAGAGAACGTTACAAAAGGCTGATCATGTTTTTGGCATCTGCATTTATTCTGAGTGCACAGACAGGTGTATTTGCTTATGTGTGGTTTAAGGATTATGCATTTTCGGGGGCGATTGGTGAGGCGTTCTGGAAACGTGGAAACTATGTGGTGATCGCACAGTATGCTTTGATGCTTTATTTCTTTTACCGGATCTACGGTGGATTTAAAGTGGGATATCTGCGGGTGTTTGAAGTGCTGTATTCACAGATTTTGTCAGTATTTTGTGTCAATGCGATCACATATCTGCAGCTTGCACTGATCGGTCGATGGAAGTTCCTGAAATATATGGAGCCGATCCTGAAGATGACGCTGATCGATCTGGCGATCGTGGTGGCATGGGTTGTGTTTATGAGGTGGATCTATACAAAAATATATCCGCCAAGACAGATGCTGCTGGTCTATGGAGATTACAGCCCGGATGATCTGATCCAGAAAATTTCCAGCCGGGAAGATAAGTATAATATCTGTGAGAAAATCCATATCAGCGCCGGACTGGATGAGATCAGGGGACGCATCGATCAGTATCATGCGGTAGTACTGGGAGATATCCCGGCATCACAGAGAAACATTTTGCTGAAGTATTGTTTTGAAAAAGACATCCGTTGTTACAGCATTCCGAAGATTTCAGATATTATGATCATGAGTGCGGATAATATACATCTGTTTGATACTTCCCTGCTTTTGTTCCGCCATCGCGGACTGACAGCAGAGCAGCAGTTTTTGAAGCGTGCATTTGATATTGTCACTTCGCTGACCGGTATTCTTCTGGCATCTCCTTTTATGATCGTAATCGCACTTTGCATCAAGTTGTATGATGGAGGCCCGGTATTCTACAGACAGGAACGTCTTACGAAAGGCGGCAAAATCTTCTATGTTATGAAATTCCGCAGCATGCGTGTGGATTCGGAAAAGCACGGTGCACGTCTGGCGATGAAGCATGATGACCGTGTGACACCTGTAGGAAGAGTACTTCGAAACATTCATTTTGACGAATTGCCGCAGTTGTTTAATATTCTGAAGGGTGATATGTCCATGGTAGGACCAAGACCGGAGCGTCCGCAGATTGCAGCAGAATATAAGAAAGTGATACCGGAATTTGATTATCGACTGAAAGTGAAAGCAGGTCTTACAGGATTTGCGCAGGTTTATGGAAAATATAATACGACACCGTACGATAAACTGAAACTGGATCTGACTTATATCGAGAATTACAGTTTTGTGCTGGATATCAAACTGATATTCCTTACTTTTAAGATCCTGTTCCAGAAAGAAAATACGGAGGGTGTGGAGAAATGGCAGGTTACTGCAGCTACCAGAGAAAACCTGGAGCATATCAGGGAAGAGGAGCAAAAAGAAGCCGGAGTAAAATAATAGGAGTATGTTATGAAAGAAGAAACGTTGGTATCTGTTATCATACCGGCATATAATTGCGCAGGGATGATATCCAGAGCGATTGATTCAGCCCTGCTCCAGAATGTCCCGTTGGAGATCATCGTCATTGATGATGGTTCAACAGATGATCTGGAGCAGGTGATGAGAGCGTATCGGGATAACCCTGCGCTTTCTTTTATAAAAAATGAACAGAATCTGGGCGCAGCCGGAAGCCGGAACAGAGGGGCTGCACTTGCAAAAGGAAAGTATGTTGCATTTCTGGATGCAGATGATTACTGGGAAAAAGAGAAATTACAGAAGCAGCTTGAAAAGATGCAAAAAACCGGCTGCGTACTGTGCTGTACGGCACGCGAGCTGATGACACCGGAGGGGAAGCTTACCGGGCGTATTATTCCGGTGAAAGAAGAAATCACATATCATGAACTGCTGCATCATAACAGCATCAACTGTTCCTCTGTTGTTCTGAAAACAGAAGTGGCACGTGAGTTTCCCATGGAGCACGATGACAGCCATGAGGACTATATTACCTGGTTGAAAATCCTCAGGAAATATAAAAAAGCTTGTGGTATCACGCAACCTCTGTTAAAATATAGGTTAAGCAATCAGGGAAAATCGGGAAATAAGCTGAAGTCTGCAAAGATGACGTTTCAGGTATACCGTTATCTTGGATTTGGACTGATTCGGTCCGGATATTATTTTGTATCTTATGCACTGCATGGTATCTGGAAATATTATGGATTTTCCAGAAAATAAATCTGTTGCATACAAAGGAGACATCATATGAAAAGCTTACTGAAATATCTGTACAGTATTGCTTTTAGGGTTTTGCTGTTACCGTTCAGTCTGTGTAAGATCCGGCGGGAACGGCTGGTTTTTACAGGTCTGACCGGGGGGAGCGGATACGATTATTCCGGTAATCCCCGCTATCTCAGTGATTTTATACAGAAACAGGAGCCGGGGAAGTTTGACATTTACTGGATGGTCACCGATCCGTCACGTTACCGGTCAGAAGAAAAACAGGGACTGCATTTTGTAAAGCATTTTACGGTCAGAAGCTTCTATTATCTTCTGACGGCGAGTGTCATCGTTACCAACGGTTCTTATGCACCGTGGTTTCCGTTTCGGAAACGTCAGTATCTGATCAATACCTGGCATGGAGGCGGAGCATACAAACGGATTGAAAATGACAAGCCGGATGCAAACTGGGCGACCAGAAAGCGTGCGCAGTTCTGCGCGGAAAATATACAGCTTATGGTGTCGAGCTGTCAGGCGGCAAATGAAAAACTGTTTCGACACGCATTTTTGTATGAAGGAGAGATACTTGAATGTGGGATGCCGCGCAATGATTTTCTGGTAAGGGGCGAAACGGTGGATGCTGCCAGGAAAGTACGCAGTACCTATCAGATTGATCCGGGCTGCAGGATCCTGCTGTATGCTCCGACTTACCGGCCGGATGGGGAAAATTACATGCCCGATTTCACCGGACTTCGAAAAATACTTGAAAAAAATGATGAAAAGTGGTATGTATTATACCGCGCACATCGTTACAGCGAGGATGATGCATCTGCGCTGGAAAAGACCTGGTCTGCGGATGTGACAGACTATCCGGACATGCAGGAACTGCTGGCAGCGGCAGATATGCTGATCACAGACTATTCTTCCTGTATATGGGATTATTCATTTTTATACCGTCCCTGTTTTTTGTATACACCGGATCTGGAGCAGTATCTTGCAAAAACCGGATTTTATATTCCGATTCAGGAGTGGCCGTTTCCGATATGCCGCAATGAACAGGAACTGGAAGATGCCATAGACAGTTACGATGCAGGTCAGAATCGAAAAGCGATACAAAAGCATCATCAGAAAATGGGAAGCTTTGAGAGCGGACATGCCTGTGAAAAGGTTTGCGAGCGGATCAGGCGAAAAAGCATTTGTGAGGAGAACACGTAAAATGAAGCGATTTCTAAAGGATACAAAAAAGTATTATAAGTATGCCATTTATTCGGCAAAATCGAAGTTACAGTCAGAGGTGGCGAGCTCTTATCTGAACTGGCTGTGGTGGGTACTGGACCCAATCTGTTTTATGTTAATCTATACACTGATCTTCGGTGTGGTTTTTAACGCAAAAGAAAAATATTTTACCGTATTTATCTTTATTGGTCTGACTATGTGGGACTTTTTCAATAAGACATTGCAGCAGAGTGTCAAAACGGTCAAGACCAACAAGTCGATTGTTTCGAAAGTCTATCTGCCAAAATATGTTCTGGTTATGGTCCGTATGTTTGTCAATGGCTTCAAGATGCTGATTTCCTTTGGCATTGTTGTGATCATGATGCTGATCTACCGTATACCGGTCAGCCTGAATCTGCTTTATATGATTCCGATCATGATCACGCTCTTCCTGTTTACGTTCGGATGCAGTACAATCGTTCTGCATTTTGGTGTATTTGTACAGGATCTGTCCAATGTTATAAATATTGTCCTGCGCCTTCTGTTTTATATGACAGGTATTTTCTATAATGTAGAGACAAAGCTTGCAAAATTTGCACCATGGAACAAAGTGATCCTGTACGGCAACCCGATGGCACTGCTTCTGACTTCTGCCAGAAGATGTATGATCTACGATCAGACACCGGCAAGAAAGTTTCTGCTTTTATGGATGCTGCTGAGTTTCATCCTGTCAGCGATCGGAGTAAAGATTATCTATAAATACGAAAACAGTTATGTGAAGGTGATATAATGGAACGGGAAATTGCGATCGAAGTGAAAAATTTATATATCAGTTACCGAAACCTGCAGAAATTTTCCATCAAGCAGAGTCTGCTTCATATGAAGAAGGTACAGGTGGATGTGTTTCAGGCGGTAAAGGATGTGTCCTTTAAAGTAGAAAAAGGAGAGATCCTTGGAATTATCGGAAAAAACGGAAGCGGGAAATCGACCATGCTCAAAGCACTGGCGGGAATTTTCTCCGCAGATTCGGGAAGCATTGATCTGAAGAATCATTCTGTGTCCCTGCTGTCCATTGGCGTCGGATTTGAAAGAGAGATGAGCGGAAGAGAAAATATCATTCTTTCCGGTATGCTTCTTGGCTTCTCGGAAGCCTTTATCCGTTCCAGGATGGATGAGATCATAGAATTTGCAGGACTTGGTAAATTTATTGATATGCCGGTACGTACCTACTCAAGCGGTATGTATTCCAAACTGGCATTTTCCATTACAGCGGTACTGGAGACCGATATCATGCTGATCGATGAGGTTTTAAGTGTCGGCGATGAAAAATTTAAAAAGAAAAGTTATGAAAAAATGAAGAGTCTGATATCCAACCGTGAACGGACCGTTGTCATTGTTTCGCACAGTCTGGACACGATTGCAGATCTCTGCGATAAAGTAATGTGGATGCATGAAGGAAAACTGATTGAAATCGGAACACCGGAAGAAGTTCTTCCGCGTTATCTGGAGTTTATGAAATAGGAGGCAGTACCGTGGAAAAAACAAATGTTTACGGCGTTGTCCTTGCAGGCGGCAAAGGAACACGTATGGGAAATGTTGAGAAACCGAAGCAGTTTATGGAAGTTGGCGGAAAGCCGATCATCATCCATACACTGGAGAAATTTGTGATCAATCCACAGTTTGAGCGTGTGATCGTTCTTTCGCCGAAACAGTGGATCACCTATACCAGGGATATCATCAGGAAATATATTCTGCTTTCCGATAAGATTGATGTGATCGAAGGCGGAGCAACCAGAAATGATACGATCATGAATGCAATCAGTCATATTGAAAAATCCTATGGTCTGGATGATGAAACCATCATTGTTACGCATGATTCGGTACGTCCGTTTGTGACACATCGTATTCTGGAGGATAATATCCGTTATGCAAAAGAATATGGTGCATGTGATACCGTGATCCCGGCAACGGATACAATCGTAGAAAGTTTAGATAATAAGGAAATAAGTAATATACCAGACCGGTCCAAAATGTATCAGGGACAGACACCGCAGAGTTTTCACGCAAAACGATTAAGAGAAGTGTTTGAGGAGATGACAGAGGAAGAAAAGACGATTCTGACAGATGCCTGCAAGATTCTGGTACTCAAAGGGGATGCCATCCATCTGGTAGATGGGGAAGTCTTTAACATTAAGATTACTTATCCGTACGATCTGCGTGTGGCAGAATCGATTTTAGGAGGAGATGGCGTATGCTAAATACGGTATATCAGTTGAAACGTCCAAGACAGTTTGAAGTTGCGTTTAAAGAAATGGAAATTGACAAAGAACAGGTGATCGTACGTCCGACCAGACTTTCCATCTGTCATGCTGACCAGCGTTATTATCAGGGTGCCAGGGCAGAAGAGATCCTGCGACAGAAGCTTCCGATGGCTCTGATCCATGAGGGCATCGGCGATGTGGTATATGATCCGACCGGGACTTTTGAAGTGGGAGAAACGGTTGTGATGATCCCGAACCGTCCGGTAGAACAGGATGACATCATTGCGGAAAATTATCTGCGTTCCAGTAAGTTCTGTGCCAGCAGTATGGACGGATTTTTACAGGAATATGTCCAGGCAGTGCCGGATCGTTTTGTACACCTTCCAAAGGGGATCAATCCAACGGTGGCTGCTTACACGGAGCTTGTAAGCGTCAGTTTTCATGCCGTTAACCGATTCTTACGTTTTTCACATGAAAGACGGGATGTGATCGGTGTGTGGGGCGATGGCAATCTGGGTTATATTACTTCTCTTCTGTTGAAAAAAATGCTTCCGGATTCCAGAATTTATATTTTTGGTGTGACGGAAAATAAACTGTCTGATTTCACATTTGCAGATGCCATCTATTGTGTAAATGATATTCCGGAAGATCTGTGGATCGACCATGCTTTTGAGTGTGTGGGCGGAGCGGCGGCATCCAAAGCGATCAATCAGATCATAGATTACATTCATCCGGAAGGTACGATCAGCATTCTTGGTGTCAGTGAGGATCTGGCGCCGATCAATACCCGTATGGTACTGGAAAAAGGTCTGCGCATTTTCGGCAGCAGCCGCAGCGGCAGAAGCGACTATGAAGGACTGCTGCATTTATATGAAGAACATCCGGAAATTATTTCTTATCTGGAGAACATTATGGGAGCAGAAGTAGAAGTGAAGGATGTCAAAGATATAACCAGAGCATTTGAAATGGATATACACAAATTTATGGGAAAAACGGTGATGATCTGGAATGAATAAGAAGGTAAAAGAGCTGTATCTTTTTCTGACTCTGAAGCTTCTTTTTCCATGGCAATACCGGCGATTTCGTAAGCTGCCTCTGAAAGAGGGAAAAGCAGTGTTCATAGAAGCAAATCTGACACAGCTTTCCGGCAGCTTACGTTTTTTATATGAGGTATTATGCGAAAAAGAAGATATGGAAGTGCATGTGCAGTATCTTCAGGAATCAGGCGATAAACTCCGATTTATCAGAAATGCACTAGTGTGTTTAAAAGACTGTGCCGATGCAAAGTATATTTTTCTCTGTGAAGGCTCCAGAGTGATCAGTTGTATTGAGCCAAGGAAAGAAACTGTCATTACACAGTTGTGGCATGGCTGCGGTGCATTTAAAAAGTTTGGCTTCAGCACATGTGAGGATCTCTTTGGCGGCAGCAGGAAAGAGTATCTGAAATACAGTTATTATAAGAATTATGATTATATTACAGTATCCAGCCCGGAGGTCATCTGGGCATATCAGGAAGCGATGAATCTTCCAAAAGAACAGAAAAGTATTGTGCCGGTCGGGGTAAGCTGCACAGATCTTCTGTTTCAGGAAAAATTCCACAAAGCGGCAAAGAAAAAGCTTTCTGACCATTGGCCGCAGGCAGAAGGGAAAAAGATCATGCTTTATGCGCCGACGTTCCGAGGCAGTGTCGGGCAGGCAAAGGCTCCCGATGCACTGGATCTGGTGCAGATGAAAGAAAAGCTTGGAAAGGAATGGATCTTGCTGATCAAGCAGCATCCGGTTGTAAAACAGCGTCCGCCAGTTCCAAAAGAAGCAAAAGGTTTTGCATTTGATGTTTCCGATGATTTTGTGATCGAAGAACTGCTCTGTGTCAGCGACGTCTGTGTCTCCGATTATTCTTCCCTGGTATTTGAGTATTCGCTTTTTGAACGTCCGATGGTATTTTTTGCCTATGATTTCGCAGAGTACGGCGAATGGCGGGGATTCTATTATGATTATCAGGAATTAACCCCAGGTCCTGTGTTACAGACCACGGAAGAAGTTGTGGATTATGTACTTCATCTGGAAGAACGTTTTGACAGACAGAGAGTAGCGGATTTTAAACAGAAATTTATGAGTGCCTGTGATGGTCATGCGACAGAAAGATTACTGGAAATGATTCAGAAGGAGAAAACGTATGAGTAAAGCTATAACAATGATGAAAAAAGTATACTGGAAAGGAAGAAAACAGATCAAGAAGCTTCCGCCGGTAAAAGCAGCCAAAAAATATCTGGGAAGAAAAAGAAAGGACAAACTTCTGTATGAGACTTTGCCGGCGGCATACAATGCGCATAAAAACGAACCGGTGGATGAGAGGAAAGTTATCTTTATTGAACTGCGGCTTCCGGAGGTGAGCAACAGTTTCCGGGTACTGTATGACGAACTGAAACGTGATTTTGATCTGGATATCCATGTACATCTTCTGCGAAATTCTTTTGTACCGAGGGAAGAATATATCAGGCGCTGTCAGGCGATGCTCTCTGATGCCGCCACCGCAAAATATATTTTTGTAAATGAAGCATCGGATGTTTTAAGCTGTGTGGATATGCGTCCGGAAACAGTCGTGACACAGCTCTGGCATGCCTGCGGTGCGTTTAAAAAGTTTGGCATGAGCACGGCAGAGCTGATCTTCGGTCCGAATGCAGAGGAACTGAAGCGTCATCCGAATAACAGAAATTATACGTATGTGACGGTATCCAGTCCGGAGATTGTGTGGGCATATGCAGAGGCTATGGATATGAAAGACCGCCAGGATGCCATCCGTCCGGTCGGAACCAGCCGTACCGATATTTTTTACCGCAGTGAGACGATCGCACAGGCGTATCAGAATCTCTATAAAGAATTTCCAAAAGCAAAAGGAAAGAAGATCATCCTGTATGCTCCGACCTTCCGCGGACGTGTAGCAAGGGCAAAAACACCGGACTGCTTTGACCTAGAGAAATTTGCAGAACATTTTAAAGACGAATACGTTGTGATCTTCAAACATCATCCGCTGGTCAAAAAGCTGCCGGAGATACCGGAAGAATTAAACGGAACATTTGCAATCGATGCGACAAGAAGCATGACGATCGAAGATCTGCTCTGTGTCAGTGATATCTGTATCTCCGATTATTCTTCTCTGGTGTTTGAATATTCTCTTTTTGAGCGTCCGATGTTGTTCTTTGCCTATGACCTGGATGAATATTTTGACTGGAGAGGATTCTATTATGACTATAACGAACTGACTCCAGGTCCGGTCTGCAAGACGAATGACGAGATGATCGACTACATCAGCCATCTGGAAGAGCGTTTTGACAGGCAGAAAGTCATTGATTTTAAAGAGAAATTCATGCGTTCCTGTGACGGACATGCGACAGACCGTATTCTGCACATGGTTTTTGCAGACCGCTACGACAGCCTGAAACTCAGTCATGAAAGAACCGATGAAGAGATCAAAGTGTCGGTAGTGATGCCGGTTTACAATGCGCAGCATTACCTGTTTGACAGCCTTGGAAATGTTTTAAAACAGACCTTAAAAGAGATCGAAGTGATCTGCGTGGATGATGGCTCGACGGACCGCTCCGCGCAGATCATCGAAGATTATGCGTCCAGGGATTTCCGGCTTTCCCTGATCCGCCAGAAGAACCAGTATGCAGGGGCGGCAAGAAATGCCGGACTTGCAAAATGTCGCGGAAAATATGTGGTATTCTGGGATGCGGATGACCGTTTTGCACTGGATGCACTGGAAAAGCTTTATCAGAAAGCAGAAGCAGATCAGGCAGATATGAGTGTGTGTGATATCCGCAAATGGGATGATACCACGGATCGTTATGTGCTTCCTTCCAATTATCTGAGAAAAGAATTTATGCCGGACAAAATACCGTTTTCCGCAGAAGATATTCCACAGTATATTTTTAATTTTACCACCAACATTCCGTGGAATAAAATGTACCGCCGTTCCTTTATACAGGAGCATCAGTTACAGTTTGAACACCGAAAGCGTGCCAACGATGTTGTATTTGTCATGCAGGCCCTGTATCTTGCAAAAAGCATTACGGTAGTCGATGAGCGGCTGATCGATTATCGATATAATAATAAAAATAGTCTTACTGCAACACTGTCACAGGACGTATTCAGCACATACGATGCTTTCCAGGCTGCGCATGATATTCTGGAAAAACGTGGAGCATTTGAGAATGCAAAAGTAAAACAGAGTTTTGACAATAAGGCACTCAATCTTCTGGTACAGAGTGTGGATCTGCAGACAAGCGAGGCTTCTGCAAGAGAACTGTTTGATATGCTTCTTTCGGAAGGTTTCAAAAAAATGGAAATCGAAGATCATGAAAATTATTACTATTCCAGAAAAGTCTATCAGAGTTATCGTACGATGCTGACGGGATCTCTTGTGGATACCCTGATCGTGATGAAACAGCAGAAAAATGAAAATCTGGAAGCACACAGGCAGAGACTCTGCATGCAGAAACTGAAAGTACAGAAGCTGACCGTAAAAAATGAGGATACCAGGAAAAAACTGAATGAGAAGAGAGAACAGTTAAGCAGACTCCATGGACAGACGGGATATAAGATCTGCCGGAAACTCAGACTGTTTCATGAATAATCTGAGGGGTATAACAGCAAAGGGGGACAGATAAGATGTTATCGGTTATTATACCTGCGTACAACGAAGAAAAAATGATACAGAAAACAGCAGATACGGTAGATGGGATTTTAGGGAAGGAAGCGATACCGTATGAGATTGTGTTTATCAACGATGGTTCACGTGATGGGACATGGGAGCAGATCGAAGCGGCAGCAGAGCGAAATCCACAGGTAAAAGGAATTCACTTTTCCAGGAATTTTGGAAAGGAGTCTGCCATTTTTGCCGGCCTTGCAAATGCATCCGGAGACTGCTGTGCGGTGATGGACTGTGATCTTCAGCATCCGCCGGAAGTACTGGTTTCCATGTACCGGCTCTGGGAGCAGGGCTATGAAGTCGTAGAAGGGGTGAAGCGTAGCCGCGGAAAAGAAAGCCGGCTTCATAAAGCCTGTGCGGGACTGTTTTACCGGATGATGTCAAAGGCAGTACAGATCGATATGTCCAGAGCTTCCGATTTCAAACTGCTGGATCGCAAGGCGGTGGATGCGCTGCTTGCCATGCCGGAAAAAAATGCATTTTTCCGTGCGCTGTCCTCCTGGATCGGCTATCGCAGTACCAGTGTGGCATTTGATGTACAGGAACGCACCGAGGGAGAATCCAAGTGGTCTGCCTGGTCGCTGGTCAAATATGCGGTGACTAATGTGGTGGCATTTTCGGCTGTTCCGATGCAGTTTGTGACGGTAGCCGGTATCTTTATGTTTGTATTTGCCATTATTCTGGGAATCCAGTCGCTGGTGCATTATTTTACCGGACATGCGGTGGAAGGGTTTACGACGGTAATCCTTTTGATACTGATCGTAGGCAGTCTGATCATGATGAGTCTTGGAATCATTGGATATTATATATCAAAAATATATGAAGAAGTAAAAGGCAGACCAAAATATCTGATCTCAAAAAAGACCAAAGAATGGAAATAGGGGGGAGACTACGGTGACAAATGCAATCAAAGAAGAAATCCTGCATATTCCGTTGCTGGGTAAGTGCATCAAAAAGGTCAATAAAAAATGGAAAGAACATAAACAGAAAGTAGACTGGGATGCGACGCTTGAGTTACGAAACTATGCACTGGAATTCGAACAGATGGACAATAAGGAATGGATTGAGAAGCGAAAAGAACAGACGGAGCTTTATCGGAGAAATCCGGAAGTATCGATCATTATCCTGAACCGTGACGGAGAAGAGCATCTGAAAAGACTGATGAAGTCTTTTGAGGAAAAAACATTTTATCCTCATTTTGAGATTATCCTGGCAGACAATGCTTCTACAGACGGATCTGTGATGCTTATGGAGCAATATCAGGAAAAATTTCCGGTGACAATCATAAAGAATCAGGAAAACCTGTCTTTTTCTGCGGCAAACAATCAGGCGGTAAGAAAAGCACAGGGCGAATATCTGCTGTTTCTGAACAATGATACAGAAGTGACCGATGGCTGGCTGGACGAGCTGCTGATGACCGCCATGGAAAAAGAAAATGCCGGGGCAGTCGGTGCCAGACTGTATTATCCGAGAATTCCGGAAGGCTGCAAAAATACAGCCAAATCCCGCAATATCCAGCACGATGGAATCGGGTTCCGCGATGCGTACCGCAACAAAACGTACTTTGTCCAGCCATACAACCAGAAAAACGGGCTGGAACTGCTGGGAAGAATGAGTGAAGAAAGCATAAAGAACCGGAAACCGGTGAAAAAAGGAGCGGTGACAGCAGCCGTTTTACTGGTGACAAAGAAAGCTTTTGAAAAGGTGGGAGGATTTGATGAAGCTTACTGCTATGGTTATGAGGATGTAGACCTCTGTCTGAAACTGGACAAGGCAGGCTATCAGAATTATCTGGCTCCGGCATGTATGGTGTTTCATTATGAATTTGGAACGCAGGGCAAAGATGATGAAAAAGAAGTAAAAGAGCGCCGTCTCCACAACATGTATATCTATCAGGGAAAATGGCAGACGTATCTGCAAAGAAAAATATTAAAAGAAAAACTGGAACAGAAGTCTGTTTTTACAGAAGCTTCTCTTCTGGTCACCATTGTGACAGAGAAAAAAACACCGCTGGATGTAAGAGTATTTGCAGAAAGCCTGATGGAAGACGGATACCAGGTAGAATACCGGAAGCAGGAGGATGAAAAAGACTGGTATGACATCGGAAGAGAGACCGACATTCTGATCCTTGCTTCTGAATCGTATGACCAATCAAAGATAAAAAACATCAAAAATGATCTTATCATATGGTACTGGAGCGAAAAGAGGGAGAGATTGTTTACATCTACCGATGCCTGGAAGCAGATGGCAGAGGAGAAACCAGAGATCAACCCGAAAAAAATCGATATCTGTGCACCGATGCCGGATGATGAAAACAAAAAGTTCTGGGGCGATTATCACTATGCGCTGGCAATGAAAAAAGAACTGGAAAAACTGGGGTATGAAGTGGATGTGCGTCCTTATCAGAGATGGAGTGACAGCAGCAACAGTGCCATAACGATCGCCCTGCGCGGAAACCGTCCGTATTATCCGAAAGAGGATGTCCGGCAGAAAAACATCATGTGGAATATTTCCCACCCGGCGGATGTGCCGCAGGAGGAATATGAGCGTTTTGATCTGGTTTACTTCGCTTCGCAGAAACTCTGCGAGCGCTGGAAAGATAAATTAAAGACAAAATGTGATGTGCTGTTGCAGTGCGCCGATCCGGAAGTGATGAAAAGTATTGCCGGAGAGAAGAAGTATGATCTTCTGTTTATCGGAAATTCCAGACGTATCTACCGGCAGGTTGTGCAGGATGCACTGACGCTGGATTATCCGCTGACGATCTATGGCAGGCACTGGGATGCTTTTCCGGAAGCACAGGCATGCGTAAAAGAGCCTTATATGCCAAATGAGAACGTTGGTCAGGCATACCGGGATGCAAAAATCGTGCTCAATGATCACTGGGAAGATATGAAAGAAACCGGAATCGTTTCCAACCGTCTGTTTGATGCCCTGGCAGCAGAAGCATTTATCATCAGCGATGAGATGCCGGAAATCGAAGATATCTTCCGGGGGACTGTCGTTACCTACAAAGATAAAGAAGATCTCAAAGAAAAAGCAGATTACTATATGAAGCATCCGGAAGAAGCGGAAAAACTGGCAAAACAGGGACATCAGCTTGTTCTGGAGGAGCATACCTTTGAAAAAAGAATGAAAAAACTGGTGAAAGATCTGGAAAAGATCTGACTAAAAAACAACAGCCATTACCGAAAAGTCGTGGCTGTTGTTTTGGATTAACTTACAGAAGTGGAAGTTTTTTCGACTAAGATGAAAATTCCTGCCCGGCTGCGTCAAGGGCGGCAGCGATCACCTGATCCATATCATAGTATTTGTAATTGCCAAGCCTTCCGCCGAAGATGACATCCGGTTCTTTTGCGGCAAGTTCGCGGTATCTGGCAAACAGGGCGGAATTTTTCACATCGTTGATCGGGTAATATGGTTCAATGCCGGGCTTCCATTCGGAAGAATATTCCCTCGAAATGATGGTAAATGGCTGAGAACCAAAGGTAAAATGTTTGTGTTCAATGATGCGGGTATAAGGGACTTCACGGTCTGTGTAATTGACCACGGCATTGCCCTGATAATTGTCGCATTCGATGCGTTCCGTCTCAAAACGGACAGAACGATATTCCAGTGCCCCATAGCAGAAATTAAAATATTCATCCAGCATTCCGGTAAAAATCGTCTTGTGTGCGAGCGCAGACAAGGCTTCTTTATGCTTGAAATAGTCTGTGTTCAGGCGGATATCAGCACCGTCAAACATTTTTTCGACAACAGCGGTATAACCTTCGGTCGGAATACCCTGATAACGGGAATTAAAGTAATTGTTATCGTATGTAAAACGCAGTGGCAGACGTTTGATGATAAAAGCAGGAAGCTCCCGGCATGGGCGTCCCCACTGTTTTTCCGTATAGCCTTTGATCAGCTTTTCGTAAACATCCGTTCCGACAAGAGAAAGAGCCTGTTCTTCCAGATTGGCAGGATTCTGGATGTTCAGATCTGCGATCTGCTCGGCAATCTTTGCCTTTGCCTGCGCAGGTGTTTTGATCCCCCACATTTTACTGAATGTATTCATATTAAAAGGAAGATTATAAAGCTCGTCCTTATAGATAGCAACCGGGGAGTTGATGTAGTTGTTAAACTCGGAAAACTGATTTACATAATCCCAGATCTTGCGGTCTGAAGTATGGAAAATGTGAGCACCATATTGATGTACATGGATGCCGTCCTCATTTTTACAGTAAATATTTCCTGCGATGTGATCGCGTTTTTCTACGACGAGACAGGACTTTCCGTGCTTTTTTGCTTCGTTGGCAAAAACTGCACCGAAAAGTCCGGCACCGACAATCAGATAATCGTACATAAAATACTCCTTTTCGTTTGGTTTATACTTAAGTCTGAGTGTAACATAAATGTAAAGGGTTGTAAATTCCTATTGTGTTTGAATCATACTAAGCGTATGAAAGATCATCCTGATATATTCCATCCGATCCGGCAATTCCTGCATATGCTGCTTTTTTCTTTATCTGTTCAAGTTTTTGTCGTGTGTTTAGGAAAGCAGGTGTGTTTAGGAAAGCAGGAGTTGACTCAGAGATGTTAATATAATATAATAAAAGATGCTAGGGTTGTGGGAGTGCGAAGCACGGAACAATCTGCAGGCATTATAGTTGGGAGTTTTGCCCCCAACATCATAAAATGGATTATACACAAAAGATAATCGACTATATAAGGAAAAATATTGAGGAAAAAGAAATGACAGATCATACATTTGCTATTTGTGCTTATCAGGAAAGTCCATATCTGGAAGAATGTATTTATTCCTTGAAAAAACAAACAGTAAAGAGCAAAATTATCATGGAAACGTCAACGCCGAATGAGTATATTCGAAAATTAGCAGATAAATATCAGATTCCACTTTATATCAACGAGGGAGAGTCTGGGATCACGCAGGACTGGAATTATGCATATCAGTGCGCTGACAGCAAATATGTAACCATTGCTCATCAGGATGATGTTTATAGGAAAGACTATCTTGAACATGCGATGCGGGCAGTAAAACAATTTAACAGACCACTGATTTTTTTCAGTGATTACTATGAATTGCGGGATGGAAAAATTGTAAAAAGCAATACGCTGCTTCGGGTAAAAAGACTGATGTTATTGCCATTGCGCCCAAAGTTTGCGCAGAAAAGCTGTTTTATAAGAAGGAGAGTTCTTTCTTTTGGTTCTCCAATCTGCTGTCCGTCGGTTTTATATGTAAAAGAAAATCTGCCCAAAGTGATTTTTAAGGATGGATTCCGCAGCTGCGAGGACTGGGAGGCATGGGAAATGCTTTCAAAAAGAAGAGGGGCATTTGTATACGACAGCAGTGCTTTAATGTGCCATCGTATTCATGCCGGTTCTGAAACATCAGCTATTATTGGAGACCATGCAAGAAGTGATGAAGAATATATTATGTATTGTAAGTTCTGGCCATCCTGGTTTGCAAAGCTTTTGAACAGACAATATGCTAAAGGACAGAAGTCGAACAATATGTCATAACACGTAAGATGTGGGAAAAGGATAAATATGAAGAAAATTGCAATTATTCCGGCGTACAACGAAAAAGACAGCATTGTAAAAACAATAGCGGATTTAAAGAAAAATGCACCGGATTTTGATTATATTATTATAAATGACTGTTCTACAGACGAAACAGGGAATGTCTGTAAAATCAATGAGCTGCATGTAGTAAATCTCCCAATCAATCTGGGAATAGGAGGAGCTGTACAGACAGGATATCTGTATGCATATAATCATGGATATGATCTTGCAGTGCAGTTTGACGGAGATGGACAGCATGATGCAAAATATCTGGATCTTATGAGTGAAAAAATGGCGAAAGAAGATTTGGATATGGTGATCGGATCTCGTTTTATTACGAATGAAGGCTTCCAGTCGTCCAGTATCAGACGAGTTGGCATCCGCTATTTTGCAAAGATGATGAAATGTTTGTTTGGTCAGGAAATTACCGATGCTACTTCCGGAATGCGTATGTGCAATCGAAAGGTCATGCAGTTGTTTGTGAAAGATTATCCAAGAGACTATCCGGAACCGGAGACGGTGGCGAGGCTGCTCCGTCACAAATATAAAGTACAGGAGATGCCGGTTATTATGCACGAAAGAGAGGCAGGTGTTTCTTCTATTTCCATGACAAAGTCGGCTTATTATATGATAAAAGTTAGTCTCGCTATTTTGATAGAGCGATTGAGATAAGACATATAGTGGAGAAGGCGGTTAGCAGCAGAGAAGACAGGCTTATACGAAAAGGAGATTGATAATATGACAGTGAAAGTTAGATTGTTGCTTGTGATAGGGCTGGTCTGTGTACTTGTTATGATCATCAACATGGTTCGAAAAAGACAACTGGAGTTAAAATACGTTCTTGGATGGCTTGGATGTGATTTTGTATTGCTTCTGTTTGCCATTTTTCCAGGGTTAATGGTAGGATTATCAAATTTTCTTGGAATTTATGCACCGGTAAATATGATTTTTTTCCTTGGTTTTCTTTTTTCACTGATTCTGGTGTTTACTTTAACGGTTGCACTTTCCAGAGTTACTGCACGCGTACGCAGGCTGGCACAGATCGAGGCTTTAAATGCGTATGAATGGGAAATGCAGAAGAACGTGGATGAGTCCGGCAAGAAGTAAAGGCGGTGTTACCGAACGATGAAAAAGAATAAGGGGAAAATCTACAGAGTAATTCAAATCGGTATCCTGTACTGCATAGCAGTCGGAATGATATGGGGAGTATGTCGTCCGCTGAACAGCAGGGCAGATATTTATGATGCATCCGATTTGATCTATGCGGACTGGGAAGCAATCGGTGAGCTGGAGATTTCTTCAGCCAGAGGATGGCCCCAGTCTATTTGTGTTACAGACAAATATATTGTGTGCCTGGTCAACGGTGCGGCAGCAGAAGCTATACCAGATACGCTGATTGCATTTAACAAAGATGATTACAGTTATGCATTTGAAGTGACGGAGCGGGATTATGAGCACGGAAACGGCATGACTTATAACAATAAGACAAATGAAATTTATATCATGCCGGGACCATGCCTGGATAAAGCAAATGCCGGAGATTTCTATGTAGTAGATGCCGGTACCCTGAAATGGAAACGGACGTTCAAGTCACCGAGCAAACAGAATTTCGGTGGGATTGAGTATCTGGAGGATACCGATCAGTATGTTGTTTCAGGGGGAAATGGCAGTAAATTCCGGCTGCTGGACTCGGATTTTAATATCATAAAAGAGATTGTGCCAAGAACAAAGCCGGAGGGATCTACCTATCAGGATTTTTGTGTGACAGGGGATTATATTATCTCGCCATGTTATGACGGAAGCACAAAAGTGGATAATTATTTTGTGATCTATTCGCTTTCCCAGGGAGAATATCTGAATACATTCTATGCTGATCTTCCGGGTGATGATGAGAAAAAGGAAATCGAATCCCTCTGCGAAATCGCACCGGGAAAAATTATGCTCGGTGTAGGGATCAGCAATCCGCGAAGAGTACGTCTGTACGAAGCGACACTGCGGGCAGCTTATGATATCCATACGTCAGCGGAAAATGGCACGATCAGTGCGAGTGAGGATGTCGTAGAAGGCGGAACAGATTATCAGGTTCATTTTCAGCCGGATGAGCATTACGAATTATCACAGCTTCTCGTGGACGGGGAAGCCGTAGAAAGTGATCCAAAACAGACGGGGTACACGTTCCATGCGGTATCCGGGGATCATTCCGTGCAGGCATTTTTTACCGAAATTCCAAAATTCTGGATCACAACCAGTGTCGTGAAAGGAAAAATAGAGGAAAGTGCACTGGTTTACCGGGATGAGGACTGGACGGTATCTTACAAACCAAAGAAAAATTATGAACTGAACAGCATTATGATTGATGGAACAACGATCGATACCAGAGGATCGGAAAATCAGTATACGTTTACCAATATTCAAAAGGCACATGACATACGCGTGAAATATACGGAAATTCCATCCTGGGCGGTGAAAACAAGCGTAAAAAACGGTACGATATCGGATGGCATCCACAAAGCTTACCGGGGCACAGATCAGACGGTCACTTATGAACCGAAAAAAGATTATGTGCTTTCCAGTATAAAAGTAGATGGTGAGAAGGCAGATAAAAAACAGTTCCAGAATTCCTATACATTTACGAATATAGGTGCGGCACATCAGATTGAGGTGGTTTACCGCTGGAAATACATACCGGTATGTGCTGTTCTGGCTGCAGCAGTACTTGCCTTTCTGGTATTTTATATACATATCCGGATACAGCGGAAAAAGAAAACAGTTGGAAGGTTTTGATTCCAACATCATTTCATTAAGAGTGCCGGTGCAGGATTCTGGTACGATATCAGGAGGAAAAAGATGGTAGATCTGACTGGATGCGTATCCATTCCATATTTTAAGAAAACTGTTTTTACAGGAAGTTACGGTAAGATGCGGTATCTGATAGGGAAAACAGAGGAACAGGGAGAAACAGTGTTAAAAGCATGGTACTGGGAAGGACCATATGCAAGTTCCAATGTGGCGGAAGAAAGTAAGATTTCTGCAGTATTTCCTTTCTCAGAAGATGGAATCAGCCAGGCAGTCGCCTGGCTGAATGAAGCTTCTCTCAAATTCTGACAAAATACCACATGTTTTTAATCTGATCGGAAAATTCATCGAAAGTATAGGTTTTTGAACTGCGTACTTTGCTGGCAGGATCGTGAACGGTGAAAGAACCATCCTGATAACCGGTCAGCACAATGAAATGTCCGCTGTTTGTAAAAATACCAGGTCCCATGCTGCAAATGATCGGAGAGCCAGCAGAAAGGGTAGCAGCCATGGAGTTTTCATCGAGTCCAAGCATCATGCCGCTGACACCGAAATGTTGTACGCCAATGGTCATCAGTTCCCAGGCAGTGTCCAGATTTTCGTCAAGGTAGCCATTTGCGCTGGCATAATCAGCAATCACAGCAGGCGTGATATAAGGATCCTGCATAAGACCGCTTACAACCATGGAAAGAGCAGTCGGTCCACAGCCGCTTACTGCGATGATGGTTTCAGAGCCGTAGGAAACATATCCCCATCGTTCATCCCATTGAAAGAGTGTTGGGATAGATCCCTTTACAAAATCATCTCCGATGGTTTCTGCACAGGAATCATGGTGCTTTTGTGGATAATCCAGCACAAAGTCCAACATTTCACTGTTTTTGGACAGTGCCTGTAATAAAGAAACCGGATAGAGAGATGGATCTTCCAGGATTTTTTTCAGCTTTGGAAGATCAGCGGACTGCTGCTTCAAAATGCCAAGGTAGTCCTCATCGGAAAGTTCGGTATATTCGGTTTCGCAGGCAGGATCAGTTGCTGGTACAGCGGATGTAGTTTCGGTATCGGAACGGAAAGTATTTTCAGGTTCTGATATGATCGAAGTATCTGCAACGCTTTCGTATGCATCTTTGACAGAATCTGCAGTCTGTTGATGGACATAAGCAAGAATAGCAAGCCCTGCGAACATGAGAATTACGCCTGTACCAAGTAAAATACACAGGCGTATGATATGAAGCTGCCGTTCCCGTTCTTGCTGGCGCATCTGTCTGTATTTATCACGTGTATCCATTTATTAAACTCCTCTTTTATGCTGCCCAGGTAAAAATGCTGCTTAAACAGTATAGTGGTTTATGGGGGAAAAATCTTCAACACAATGTAAACAATTTGTAGATTTGACAGGGAAAATCAGGAAATCATTCTTTCTTTTTCAAGAATTTTAAAAATATCACCGCAAATCTGGGCAGCAGAGCGGTTGTCGGTTATTACGGTATAATCTGCAGCAGCTTCATAGGCAGGTCTTCTTTTTTGGATCAGATCTGAAATATCAGAAATATTTTTATGACCCTTTAAAAGAGGACGGTTTTCATCGTCTGCTACACGGGAAAGGATGGTTTCCGGTAAAGCAGTCAGCAGAAGGATGATGCCGTTCTTTTTCATTTCCTGTACATTTTCGGAACGCATGGCAGCACCGCCGCCGCAGGATACAAGGAAACCGCCTTTGGAAGAAGTCTCTTTGAGCAGGGCAGTTTCTGCCTGCCGAAAATAAGGTTCTCCGTGAACGGAAAAGATTTCTGGTATGGACATCCCTTCCCGCCGTTCGATTTCTTCATCCATCTCAAGTACCGGTCGGTTCAGAGATGTGGAAAGAGCCGCTGCGATGGTAGATTTTCCGCATCCCATAAAACCGATCAGAAAAAGATTCCGTGTGGAAGTGTCTGGATTTCTTGTTTTCATAATTACTCCTTTGTATTTAAAAATCATCATTTGGTTTATTATAACATGCGAGAGTCAGGTTATCCAGCAAAAATCAAGGCTTCATGGCATTTTTGGCAAAGTCAGTCGTGACGAGCTGATGATAAGGTACATCCTCTTTCAATTCGCCGGCATTTTTCAGAATGTCTGTCAGAAGATCGAAACTGTCTTCTTCAAAAATCAGGGAATCCTTCCAGGTATCCTGCTCCTGATAACGATTCACAATCGTGGTCAGTGTTTCAATATCGATATCATCGAATTGCGGTTTGATCACCTGGGCAATCTCAGAAGGCGTATGGGAACGCACATAGTTCATGCCTTTCTGGAGAGCATTCGTAAAGCCTTGGATGATCTGCACAGATTCTTCCAGATAGCTCGACTTTGCACAGTAGGCAGTATAAGGAACGTAGCCGGAGTCAACACCGAGTGAAGCAACAACATAACCGCTGCCTTCCTGTTCCAGAGCTGTTGCAGATGGCTCAAATTCGACCGTGTAATCACCCTGTCCGCCGGAGAAAGCAGCAGCAGTAGAACCAAAATCGATGCTCTGATCAATGGAAAGGTCTGTCTTTGGATCCAGGTTATTTTTTTTCAGGATATACTCAAAAACCATTTCCGGCATACCACCTTTTCGACCGCCAAGTACTTTTTTGCCTTTTAGATCCTGCCAGGAAAAATCAGGATCCGCTTCTCTGGCCACCAGAAAGTTGCCGGCACGCTGGGTCAGCTGAGCAAAGTTGACAACGGAGTCCCTGGCTCCTTCGGCATAGGCATAGATCGTTGCCTCAGCTCCCATAAAGCCAATGTCTGCCTCGCCGGAAAGAACGGCTGTCATGGTTTTATCAGCACCAAATCCGGTGATAAGGTTCAGGTCGATTCCTTCTTCTGCAAAATAACCCTCCTGTATGGCAACATATTGCGGAGCATAAAAAATGGAATGGGCTACTTCGTTCAGGGTTACTTTGGAAAGTGCTTCGCCGGATGAGTGCTTTTTGCAGCCGGAAAGTGCAAATAATGTAAGAAGGATCAGGAAAAATAAGAGAAATGATTTCTTTTTCATAAAAACTCCTTTCTTTTTCTAACTGTAATATATGAGAAAGAAAAAGAAAGGTGCATTGGAATTTTGGGTGTCAGGATGTTTGAAAAAAGTGTCAAAAAATGGTTTCTTGACATTTGCATCAAGCATGTTATACTTGACAAAAGGAGATGGTCACATGAGAACAACATTTAAAGATGAGATATTGGAAATTTTCGGAACAACAGATCTGGAACAGCTAAAAAAGATTTCAAAAGATGCGGCATCTTATCATCAGAAAAAACAGAGAAATGCTGCCGGAAGGAAGAATTCTTTTACAGAGATCCAGGTAGCAGAAATGATTGCATTGTACAGTCAGGGAGAAAGTATCTCAGATCTTGCAAGAGAATATCAGGTTTCACGTCAGACAATCTATAATCAGATAAAACGTGCCCATCGATTCAGCGAAAATCCAGATGTCAAAATGCGGATGAATTTTATGAATCATAATGATTTGTGCACGACCATTGATATTGATTTTAAACATGAAAAGATTACAATCCATAATTATACAGAACAGATTTTGTTAAGAGCTTTTGGGATTGTAGAAAATCCGGATTGGAAAGCTTTTGAATATTTTCTGGAAGATCGGTGCTTCCCAAAGACACGTGACCATGCAAAAGAAATTTTAAGAGAAATGAACCTTCCGTTTTACGATCCGCTGTTGATTGTTGAGAAAACACAGGGACGTATGGAAGGAGATCACCAGTGGATTATGATTCTGAAAAAGGAGTAAGGAAATGAAAAGACTGAATCTCGATGACTGTTTTCCATTTCACAAAACAGGACATACTTCAAAGGGAGATCAGAGAAAATGGAAAGTTGGAGACAGATGGTATAAAGTCGATTACATGGGATACGAAAGTCTGGCAACGAAGATGTCTGGATTTGCAGAACCTTCTGAGAGGATTCAATATCTGGTGGAAGAGATCAAAAAAATTACAGGAATACAAGATTTTGGAAAATATATTACAGCAGTGTTGGAGATAGACGCTTTTTTTCTAAATGAGGATCGCCATACGAATAATCTTGCAGTTATTTATAACGAAAATACAAAACAATATTCTCTCAGTCCGATTTTTAATCAGGGACTTTGCCTTTTTGCAGATACCAGATTGGATTATCCACTTCATTTATCGGTAGAAGCATGTATGAAGAAAATACAGGCAAAGCCATTCAGCACAGATTTTGACGAGCAGCTCGATGCAGCAGAAGCATTATATGGTGTTCAGATAAGGCTTGGTTTTTCCGTGAAAGAACTGGAAGAAGAGATAGAAAGTCTGACAGAAGATTATTCGCCGGTAATTCGTGAAAGGATTCTGCAGTTGATGCGGCAGCAGTTTCGCAAATATAAATATCTGATAAAATAGAAGATATGGAAATCCGACCTGTAAGATAGATTGAAGATTTTTGGTTCCTGTGTTACAATACAAAAATGAGGTGTCAGGAACAAGAGTTTTTCAGGTTCGACATCCGGAGAATGGATTTCGAATTTCATAAGAAAAATAAAAGGACAACAGGCAAGGAGGAACATACAATGAAAAAACCAGTTCTGGTAATTATGGCAGCAGGGATGGGGAGCCGTTACGGCGGTCTTAAGCAGATTGACCCGGTAGACCCATACGGTAACAAGATCATTGACTTTTCTATTTACGATGCGGTGGAAGCCGGATTCGAGAAGGTGGTATTCATTATTAAGAAGGCCATCGAAAAAGAGTTTAAGGAGCAGATCGGAGACCGCATGGCGAAATACGTGCAGGTGGAATACGTGTTCCAGGAGCTCGATAAGCTGCCGGAGGGCTACAGCGTACCGGAAGGCCGTGCGAAGCCATGGGGAACTGCTCATGCGATCCTGTGCTGTAAGGATGCGGTAGACGGACCGTTTGCAGTGATCAATGCCGATGATTACTATGGCAAGAGCGCATTTAAATCCATTTATGACCAGCTGGTTGAATATTCAGACAACGAAAAGTATCAGTACACAATGGTGGGCTACAAGCTTTATAACACTTTGACAGAGAACGGACATGTGGCGCGCGGCGTCTGCACCACGGACGAGAGCAGCCATCTGGTGGATATCCACGAGAGAACCAGAATTGAAAAGCACGGTGACATCGCGGAATTTACAGAGGATGACGGTGCGACCTGGACGGAACTTCCGGAGGAGACCATCGTTTCCATGAATATGTGGGGCTTTACGGCCAGTGTCTTAAAGGAGATCGATGCCAGATTTGCCGCCTTCTTAGATCGTGAACTGCCAAAGAATCCGATTAAATGCGAATATTTCCTGCCATTTGTGGTAGATGAACTGTTAAAAGAGGGGAAAGCCGACGTGACGGTGCTGAAGAGCATTGACCGCTGGTATGGAGTTACTTATAAAGAGGACAAGGAAACGGTTGTGAACGCCATAAAGGGGCTCAAGGAAGCCGGATTCTATCCAGAAAAATTATGGGAGGAAGCGTGATGGGAGACGCACAGTGTGGTAAAATCAGAGAGGCCATCGACCTTTTAAGTTTTGAAGGGGAACCGATTTCCTGGGAACGTTACGGAAGCGGTCACATCAATGACACGTTTCGGCTGGTATGCAGAGACGGGGAGAAGGAGCATTTATACATACTCCAGAGAATCAACCATGAAATCTTTACCGATCCGGTGTCTCTGATGAGAAACATCGCCGGCGTCACTTCCTTCCTGCGTGAGAAAATCATCGCACAGGGCGGTGATCCGTACCGTGAGACATTAAACATCGTAAAATCCAGAGACGGCAAAGATTACGTGACAGACAGCGACGGAAATTACTGGAGAGGTTACTTATTTATCTCTGGCGCCACCTGCTTTGACAAGGTGCGCAATCCAGACGACTTCTACCAGAGCGGTAAGGCGTTCGGCCATTTCCAGCGTCAGCTGGCCGAATATCCGGCAGAAGAACTGACGGAGACAATTGTAAACTTCCATAACACACCGGTCCGTCTGGAGACATTTAAGAAGGCGGTGGAAGAGGATGTGTGCGGACGCGCTCATCTGGTGGAAGAGGAGATCAAGTTTGTCATGGACCGCGCTGATGAGGCCGGAGCTGCCATGAACATGCTGAAGGAAGGAACGCTTCCGCTCCGCGTAACCCACAACGATACGAAGTTAAACAATATCATGATTGACGATGTTACGGGTGAGGCCCTGTGCATCATCGATCTGGATACCATTATGCCGGGACTGTCCATTTTCGATTTCGGCGATTCCATCCGTTTCGGTGCCAATACAGCCGATGAGGATGAACCGGATGTCAGCCTTGTTTCGCTGTCCCTTCCGCTGTATGAAATCTATACAAAGGGATTCCTGGAGGGATGCCAGGGCAGCTTAACCCAGGCGGAGCGCGATATGCTCCCTATGGGTGCAAAACTCATGACCTTTGAATGTGGTGTGCGTTTCCTGACTGATTTTCTGCAGGGTGATACGTATTTCCGTATCAGCCGTGAGAATCATAACCTGGACAGAACCAGAACCCAGTTCGCTCTCGTCGCCGACATGGAGAAGAAGTGGGCCGATATGGAAGCGATCGTGTGTAAATATTAAGGATATCAGGAGGAAAATAAATGAGAATTTTAGTGACCGGAGGCGCCGGATATATCGGAAGCCATACATGTATAGAACTGCTGAATCAGGGACAGGAAGTCGTTGTTGTCGATAATTTATGCAACTCTTCAGAGGAATCCTTAAACCGGGTAAAACAGATTACAGGAAAAGATGTAACCTTCTATAAGGCAGATTTACTGGATAAGGCTGCTATGGAGGAGATCTTCAGCAAAGAGACGGTTGATGCGGTGATTCATTTCGCCGGCTTAAAGGCAGTAGGCGAATCCGTGGCAAAGCCGCTGGAATACTACCATAACAATATTACCGGCACGCTCGTTCTGTGTGACGTGATGAGAAACCATGGCGTGAAGAAGATCATTTTCAGCTCCTCTGCCACCGTATACGGAGACCCGGCGTTCGTTCCAATCACCGAGGACTGCCCGAAGGGAAAGATTACCAATCCATACGGCCAGACGAAGAGTATGCTGGAGCAGATTCTGACTGATTTACATACCGCGGATCCGGAATGGAGCGTGATTTTACTCCGCTACTTCAATCCGGTGGGAGCTCATAAGAGCGGTCTGATCGGAGAAGATCCGGCAGGTATTCCGAACAATTTAACTCCATACATCACCCAGGTTGCCGTAGGCAAACTGAAGGAAGTGGGCGTATTCGGCAATGACTACGATACACCGGATGGAACAGGTGTCCGTGACTACATTCACGTCGTGGATCTGGCCATCGGCCACGTAAAAGCAGTCGATAAACTGGCTCAGTCCGAGCCGGACGTACGCATCTACAATCTGGGAACCGGCAAGGGCTTCAGCGTGCTTCAGATGATCGAGGCATTCTCCAAAGCCTGCGGAAAACAGATTCCATATGCAATCAAGCCAAGAAGACCTGGCGATATCGCCGAGTGCTACGCAGATGCGGCGCTTGCTAAGAAGGAACTGGGCTGGGAAGCAGAAAGAGGAATTGACGAGATGTGCGAGGATTCCTGGAGATGGCAGTCCAATAATCCGAACGGATACAGATAAGATTGATCCCGGGAAGAAGAGATTCTTCCCGGGATATTTATTTCC
>OGGG01000540.1_pt1 | contig 41801 bp, 32 predicted proteins | sample 1571201 | NCBI WGS metagenome assembly OGGG01 (sample SAMEA2581946, study PRJEB24529) | metagenome | biome: Human gut stool | place: China | collected 2011 | reverse complement strand
TAACAGGTCAAATCCATAAGTTTTTAAACTTTAGAACTATCTCAACTCTTATAATCCATACTGGAGATAGCTGTTTGTAAATAGCCAATAATATAGCCGTATGAAGAGTATATATATTCTTAACTCTTTTTCAATTGTTAAAAATCAAGGTTTTATATACTTTCATTCCTTTTATGTTTATTTGACAAGAATAATATTAATATATTTGCAAGAAAATTTTAAACATTGATAATCAGATGGTAATTTGATTATGTGTTCCCCGATGCTTTTTATTAATAGCTTATCTATTGGGAACAGATAAGCATAATATTTTTTTATGAAGAAAATTCTATCAGTTTTATTATTGTGCCTGTGTACTTTACTTCCAATGCAAGTTCAAGGGCAATTTGTGTCTTATAATCAAATTGAAAATGGGAAATACGAAGCCATTATTTATTATAGTAGTACAACAGGACAAAAATCAGCTTATGAGTTAGTAGTAACAGTAACTAATGATATAGTAACAGCTATACATTTCGGGAATGGTGGTTCTGTACATTCTGGATTCAATAATGAAGGATATACTTATTCTGGTGGACAACTATCATTTAGTAGAGATTATCAGGGTAATATAATTGGAGCATCTACAACTGTAAAAGTGACATATTCTAATGGAACTACACAATATTTTCAAATAGAATTATAGATATACTGAGATGAAAGCAATTAGATTATTGGCAAACTCATTATTGGTTGCATTAAGCATGGGATTTAGTTCCTGTGGGGAAAATGAATTAGAATCTGATTCAATCGCAAGCGTTGATACTGAAACCATTTACGATAAAATAGATAAATTGTTTGCTGAATATATAGATGATTATTCCAATATTAAATGCAGAAGCTATTTACAAAGAGAAAATTCTGTTCTATTATCTGGATTGAAAAACAATCATTTATGGTTCAGTGAATATGATGTAATTTCCAAACAGCTTAAATCAAAATGGACTGATATAGAGGAAACTGATACCATATTGAACATTTACAAAGGATATGGGAAATATGAAACAATCAAACTAAGTTATATTATACCAGCGTTCTATAAAAAAACAAGTACAGGAGATATTGTTACATTACGACTGAATGGCTATTACCAAACCATATTTACTTTCAATAGCCAGTCAAGGCGTACAGAATTACAATCTAACTATCAGAAGAATGTTGTAGCTAACAATTGGTACGCTGAATCTGTCTTTATTGGCAATTGTTGTTACTCCCATGAAGGTAAAATTATCTATGAAGCCCCAAAAACTCCGCAATTTTACAACGGAATAGATGCTTCATTAATTTCTTACGAGGAGGGGATAAAATGCGAAGATAGACATATAAGTAGATACAATTATAAGGAATCAAAAAATGTTTGGAGTACTTATATTACAGCGCCTTTTGATATAACTTCTGATGGTAAGATTAGTTACACTTTATTGGATAACAGCACCAATATTTGGCAATATAAATGTGAGGTAATGTTTTATGATGGGAGTAAGAATGAATTTACTTTCAAGATTGATATAGATAGTGGTACTATCATTAATAACATCACAGGAATTACATTAAATGAGACATCTAAGGAATTGGATATTATAGATACATTCCAACTGACTGCAACCATTGAGCCAGCTAATGCAAACAACAAAAATATAATATGGAGTAGTTCTAATGAAGAAGTAGCAACGGTTAATCAGAAAGGATTGGTAACAGCCAAGTCAATAGGAGAAACAACAATCACGGCAGCCACAGAGGAAGGACATTTTACTGCATCAGCAACTATTATAGTAAAGATGAAACAGGACATAAGTGCTTATATTGAAACAAAAGTTGTTGCTAACGGCAGTAACACGATGGGACAATTTTGGGGAGTGCTTGATTGTACGATAAGCAATAACAGCACAGAACCTATTGCGCTTACAAAGATAGTGATTGTCAATGGGGATGGTAAAACTATATATGGGAAACAATATGACAATCAGACCATAAATCCCAAGCAAACCCATTTGGAAAGCGTGCAGGGTTTGCCTGCTATTTATTCTCCAACGATCAACTGGACTTATACATATAATGGAATTGAATACACAACATCTAAAACTTATCAATAATGAAAGCAGTAAGATTTTTAGGAATGACCTTATTAATGGTCTTGTGTGCTGTAAATTTTACAGCTTGTGACAATGATGATGAAGTTACACTGGATTTGAATTCTTTGGAGGGAACTTGGATATTAGTTAATTCAAAAGGTTGGGAGTTTTGTAGTGAAGAAGTTACAAAAGATGAATGGGATGAAAATTATGATTTCAACAATGAACAAATAAGAATAATAAAAATTTCAGATAATAAATATTCTTTCTCTTTCGACTATTATGCAAGTTCTAATTGGGTTAATTATTCAAATACGACAGGAACAATTAATGATAAAACTATAGATTTCAAAGAACCAATTTTTTATGTAAATCCTATCATCGAAAGTTTAACCTTGAATAAAATGATATTACGAATAACTTTTGATGAGGTTGCCACAGGAGAAGATGGTCATTATCATAGTGGGGATATAACTAATACTTATATAAAGAAATAATAAAAACATGACTAATAATACAGCATTTGAGCCTAAAAAACTCTTATGCTGTTTTTTTTATTGGGTGAGAATATTGAAATATCTTTTCTTCGTAGAAGGTTGAACATTTCATTCCAAGACATAAAGATTATCGATTGATTGCCTGTACGGTTTATAATTGCTATATTTGTAATGCGGTCTTAGCCGCATGAGATTATTAATTTATTGTTGAATACTTCTCGTTAACTTATTGAGTTAAACCAAGAGTTAAACCAGTTTTATAAAACCTAAATACTAATTTATCAGAAAGAGTGGATAAAAGGTTGTAGCTCAGTTGGTAGCTCCCGAAAGTGAAACTTTTGGGAGCCGAAGAAGAGCATTAGCTTCCCAAGCTAAGGGTCACGGGTTCGAGTCCCGCTTACCGCTCTTCTTTGGTTAAAGGCTAATATACTGATAATTAGCGTATTTTAGTCACTGCTTCACAAGCTAATTTCTCTGATTTATAGATTAAAAAAAAGGATATAAACCTCACTTTTGAGGTTTTGTGCGTATCCTTTGCGTATCCTAAAACTTTTCCTATAGATAAACAGGCTTCAATACACCCTTCAGATTTTACCTTATGCTCTTAGAGAATTAGTTAAACAGGAAGTCAATACTCTAAAAATATAGATGCAATTATAACTCATTATACTATAAATAAATAAGTTATATTTAATGAAGCATTTATAAAAAGAAGGGATAACCGTAAGAACGATTACCCCCTTCTCTACAAATTAGAAAGAAACTTATGTAAAAGTTAATCATTTAATATCGTCATAAGCAGTGATGGCTTTTTCAAAACGAGTACAAACATCTTTAAATGAATACAATCCATCAGAATTCAAATCTAGCCCTTTCAGTTGTAACTGATAAACCATAGGAGAGTTTTCCTTGTCGAGCATTTCCAAATTTCTCAATTGTTCAGTGCTCTGATATACCAGATTGATTGAAATAAACTCATTTCCTTCTTTGTCCAGCCATTTTTCAAATACCAACTTACAACCAATTGGAGTCTTTTTTTCGATGGAATTAGGTAATTCATAATCTTCCACTTCCAAAGCAGCATTCACACTTGCAATATTTGAATCATGTCCACATAAGAAAGTAAATTTTCGAGCTTCTGAATTAAGTTCATCATTTATGTATACAAGTAATGGATGTGCCACATTATAAGCTACAATAGGTGCTGTAAAAAGTACATCCCCATAAACATCCTTTACTCGAGCAATCTTTTCCCAGTCAGAATTAGAGATCTCATGTCCGAATGAAGCTTTTTTTGCATCGGTTTCTTCATAATATTGCAAGATAAAAGCGTCAGATGCTGAATTGGCAAGCTTCAGAGAACCTTTCATTGCAGGCTCCTCTCCTTTTTTCAATATAATTTGAGTATCATAATCATCAAAGGCACAAGTTTCTCCTGCTTTACAAGCAGGTGAATCTTTCAGATCAAGAACATCTGCCAGAATTTGGTATGAGTCTTCGAGCTTCTCATTAATTCCTCTTATTCCGTTTTTGCCTCCCATTGCTGCAATTTGAGACATTGCTTCTGCACAGAAGGAGTCACTTACTTTTGTCAGGCGAGGGAAAAATACCGGATCCATCTTGCTCGGAGTGTATCGATAATGAATAGCCAGGTTGGCTACTGGCATAAATCCTGAAGAAAAGTATTGCGCTGTTGCAATTGTGCGCTGCATACTATTGGCGTAGATGTTTACTTCATCCACACTCGGTACATAATTTTCAGTAAATAATCCTTCATCAACCAGCCATTTACGGAAAAATTGTCCCATCATTGTTTCCAAAACTCCTCCTCTCAAAGTGAGTTCACTAGAAGCTGAACTCCACTTTGTCCATTGGTGAGGAGTTAATTTTCCTAAAGCGCTCCCGTTGTCAGACAACGGAGAGCGGATATTATGACGACTAAGAACAACTACTTCTTTTAAGGTATATTTTTCTTTAAATTCGGGTGAACGTTTGGTTTGAGCCCACACAAACACAGGGCAGGCAAATACCAGTATTAATAACGACAGCTTATTTAGATTTCTCATAATACAGTTTTTATTTGTCAAAACTACAAACTATAATTACAAATTCTCTATTTCTATCAGAATTTTATCTGCAAACGTGTTTCAATAAGCGCCAGTTTTGTATTCGGAGTATTGATTCTGTCGGTTGTAGTAGTGTAAGAGCCGCGAACACGCCATATCATATACTTATTGATATAGTAGTTGAATGTAGCCGACCAGTCATTCAGTCTTCCTCCCAGAATTGCAGCTTTATGATCAGACATATCTGTATAGTTATACGAAAGAACAACCTCCATAGCTCCCGGATCAGGAGTAGCAATACCTCCATCCAAGTCAGAGTACTTATAATTCTTACCTTTTACAAGTGCACGGATCGTTCCATAAGCACCACTCGCCTTGTAATTAGGCTTATCTTTTCTGTTAACATTTACATAGAAATACTGAGTTTCCAGTCCGATACGTCCTATTGCGGCATTGAGTTCCGGAGTAAATTTGTATAACATTTTGGCATCATCAATAACCGCTTCCTGAGCAACGACCTTAGCAATTCGTGTCGGGAAGGTAGTCGATAAAGTATACGCATGATGACTCAATTCTGCATCCGAATCATAACGAGGTGTTTCAAACGCTCCAGAAAGTCCGACATGAAATATCTTTCCCGGTTCACAGAATGGCTTATATACCAATCGGGTCATCATTCCTACACCTTGATTTCCCAATTTGTCGGATGTCATTTTCATAGCATCCGATTCTGTAAAGAAACTCAAAGTTCCCAGAAATTTACTTCTTGTATGCTGATACATCAAACCAATCATACGCGAATTGTTGAAAGCCTGGTTACTTGCAGGCTCTTCCATCGAGATCTTAAAAGAAGAGCTAGTAGCACTTTGCAAACCAAACTGATGGATAAAATATCCGGCACGCAGGAAATCTGACGCATCTTTATCAAAGTTATACTGAATGAATACATCCTTCATGTTCACCTTTCCATACGCATATCCCATATCTACCTTTGCCTTCCATGCACCATACGATGCACTAAATCCAACTCGCATATCGGGAATAGCAAAACCGTCATTGAACTTGTCGTCTTGTTCATTAGCCTTAAAAAGTCCCCCATCCAACAAAATACGTCCTGAAGGTTTTATTTCTAATTTTTCTTCCTGTGCTTTGGCAGCACCGATCATAGTTAAGCCTAAAGTCAATAAAAGTAATCGTTTCATAGTCTTAAATTATAGTTATTCTATTAGTTTTTTACAGGTCTAGTTTTACAAGGTAAAAAAAGTCTACTCTAGTTTTGTGATGATAAGATTCAAGTAATTAACAAGATTGGAGAGATTAGTTTGCGAAATCACTCTTAGCAACTTGTCCTTTACTTACAAGTTCTGCAAATTCTTTTTTAGCTTTTTCCAGCTGTTTCATAAAGTTTTCATTAGCATGCAAGCGTGCAACAACCGCACTTGCAACTAATCGTGCAGCGTCTACATCACTCTGGAAATGGTATCCGCAAATTACTCGGCTCTGCCCCATTTCATATCCCCGTTTCAATATTTCGTTCTGTCTGTCAACATTGATTTCTGCAAGTACAAGAGCTGTAGCCCATCCGATAGCCGTATGTCCGGAAGGATAAGAACCATTTGTCGACAATTCCTGCTGCTGTTCAGGGTTGCATGTCATTTCATTATAAAAAGCAAACGGACGTGTACGCATGTAATGCTCTTTAGCTTCACGTGTAGCCAAGTCGCCGGCATCTTCGCGCATACCTAAAACCAGTTTATAAATTTCCGGTGTAGTGGTTTCTGAGATACGGACACCAAAAGCTTCAGAAAAAGCATTGGGAACACCGTCACCATTTACACGAGCATCTTCAGCAGCCTGATCACCACGAGGAGTATTTCTCTGCAATTTTCCCCATTTATACTGAGCTTCGTCATTCATAAAAAGAATTGATCCCGGTTGAGGTGGAGCTGGAAGGAGATTCAAACTACTTGCTACTTCATCTGCGCGTAGGAAATAAAGATCAGGATTGGTTCTTACATCTTTAATTTTCTCCTGAGCGAAAGTTGCCATTGCTACTAAAGACAAACATGCAACAAAAATGTTTCTTTTAATCATACTTCTTTAGATTTAAATGTTTATAAGATTTTTGTTTTGATGTCGCAAATGTATGCGAAGAAGTACAGATAAAAAGTTGCAAAAGGTTATTTCATGTTTTTCAGGAATGCAACTTTATACAAATTACTGAGAAACAGATAAATACACTAATCGTAAAGCAACATAAAAAATTAATAGCAATGTAACTTTTTACTCAAAATCGGCCTTAAAAATCCCTCTGAATTCAAACAGTTGCAGACCAAACATGCACATCAATTCCTCGGATAAATCAGAAAGTGAAGTTAGAACAAGACCGAGGACCCTGAAAAGATTACAGACTGTACAATATAAACATGAAATAACCCCATCCTACTCCATTTCCGAGTAGCGACAGGGTTATTTCGATGATAGCTGAAGACAGCTAAAAAATCAATCAATAAGACGTAATATATAAAAGACTATACTGGTAGGATTCGCTTTCACATAATCTATCAAGAAAGAATGATTCGTTTTTAGTTTGTTATTTGCCAATCTGCTGATAACCGGATTCAGATTCCCATAAATACATAGCATACCAGGGATATGTAAACGCTTTGCTTTGGGATTGGCAATCAGTAAAGCCAACACTTTTGCTGCCTGATTGTTACAATTAGAAAATTCCAGCACATTATCTAAAATATCCTTATCCGTTCTGGCCATATTTTTATAGAAAACAGCTATTAGTCTTTCAATCTTTTCTGTTATCTGTTTTGTGCTTTCAGCTATCTCCATACTCAGACTGGCATCGAATTTCTTTGTAATTCTCTCTTCGTTTTCTCTTTCTATCTTGCTTCTTACAGAAGTGTATTCGCACATCAGCTCAGCCATTTTTTCCTTGGTTAGAACTTGCTCAATGTGACAATCTATCAGATATAAAACTTTCAGCAATTTAATTCTGTCCAGATTTCCCATTTCTTTCCTTACATGTTCAAGTTCTGTCACAAGGGCAGTCGTAACGTTATCAGCTTCCAGGCCACAAAGTTTTTCTTTCCGATGTAAAATATATTCACCAATCTTTTTCAGTGCTTCATCCGTAAATATATAATTATAACTTTCATCAAGGTGTTCTATTTCCTCTTTAAGACTGGACAATTCTTTCATCTTGATATTATCCGTCAACATCAGCATTTTGCGGGAAAAGATACCATTCACATCATCTATACAAACAGTTCCGTCCATGTTATGTCTGTACAAGGCAAGTCTTTCTTTAAGAGCTGTGATAGTTTTTATCCATTTTTCATTTTTTTCTACTTGCACTACTATGTTTTCCAGATTATCCGTTGCCAGAGCTATACCCGACTGTTCTATCAGCAAAGGTTTGTCGAATACGTCATATTCACCGATAAGGAGCACCTGTTTCTCCAATGTCTTGGAAAGCCCCAAAGCTATATCCCGATTCTTTTTCATGATCAGTTCCGACAATGATTTGATACGACCAGGAGTGTCAGAAGCATTTATATCTATCTCAGCAAACATATTTTTTAATTTCTCCACTTCCTTGCTGTCATTGTCATTGGTAAAACATGCCATCGATGACAGACTTTCCAGTCTGTGATGAATGTCATCCAAATGCATTTTTACAGCCTTCTTTTTGCTGCGTTTTCTTTTTACATACTCTATTATAATAATAAAACAGATAAGTATCGCAAAGGCTATCACGACCAATATGATTTTCAGACTGGGAACTGTCGATTCCATATCGATCCATTTGGCCGAAGTCTTTGAAAATACACTCATTTTCATTACTCCTATATTAGAGCCCAAATATAAAGTGTCCCCTTTGACAAAAGATGCTTTCGGATTGAAACGTATATCATGAAAGAATCTTCCCCGTTCTCTGATTCCGTCCTTATTTACAACATACTTTACCAGTCCAAACTCCGGCAAAGCATAAAACAATGTATCGTTTACTTTCAATAATTTATTGTAGCCTTTTAAAGAAACTGAATCATTATACTCCCTGCATATCAGATGATGATTGGTCAGCATCATTAACAAAGGTTCGTGCCCACCAGTTACGGAAATATCACGTATAAAAGTTTTATTTTCCGTTCCTTTTATAGATTGAAACGAATCTTTATTACCATAATATACTCCATGATTCAGCGTAGAAAGATATAAATTGTCGGAGTTAGGAGATAAATAGAATGAAGTAATGTATTTATTGTGTAAGTCGTCAACCAAACTAGCCTTTCCATCAGCGTCAATCCGCACCAGATCATCCTGAATTCCGAGATAAATACAGGTTCCTTCAGCTTCTTTTTTCAGGTATGACGCCGTAATCTTTGTAGGCGACTGATAAAGCACTTGAGAAGAAGCAAACAAGACATTGCCTATATATCGTTGTCTGACTTTTATCCGTTTCAGAACTTGCTTATTACTGATATAATACAGAAATTTATCGTCCGCCATCATTCCCGAAACCACCTCGTCATCAGGCATTTCTGCTATTTTGAAAGCTTCCGGACTTCCTGTATGCTGGTGATACAATTCGTTGTCTGCATTCACATAATAAATATCATCTCCATCGGAACACGAAGCCACGATCTCTCCTTTTGCATTGAAAATACCCAGATGCAATGGAATATTCCATAATGCATTTTCTGTGATCAGGACTGTATATCCATTTACTTTATCAGTTGCCACTACATTAGTACAAAACTGAGGAACCTTTCTCCGTAACGGAACTGATAAGAATGACTCTAAATCATCACTCAGCAATAAATGGTTATCATCGAGAAAATAATGAATATTGCCTAATTTATAATAAATGCGAGGAGAAAATTTTAGTGTTATATTGTTCAATAGATTACCTGAAATATCCTCTACATACAACTTCTTGTCGGCAAGCAAATACACCTTATTATCATATACAGAAACACTGTAAATATGCTCATCCTGATGGGTAACTTCCATTTTGCCATTGGCCAGGTTTATTCGGATCAGTCCATTCTGGGTAGCACACAACAAATAATCCGATTCGTATTTACGGATGTTGTTTACGATAAACGGCTTACCGGAACGTGCAGTTTCACTGTTATCTGAAGGATAAATCAACTTTAAACTGTCTTTCTCCGAATGTGACATAGCATACAAGCCTTGACTGGTAGCTACATAAACCTTTTTCCCGGTTAAAAGAATATCATATACCGAATAATTACATCCTTTGTTACATATAGGATATTTCTCGACAAGGCGAACATTTTCTTCACCAAGCGCCCATTTCTGCAGACCTGAGTTCCGAATGCCTATCCAGCAAATGCGGACATCAGAAAGAACCGAATCTGTTACAACCTTATATATACGGTCGGCCCCTATATTATAAGGTTGAAGCCGACGTTGCTTCATATACCATATATCACCGGCTTCGCTGCCTATCCAGAAAGCAGAGTCACCATCGGCTGATATAGAAGAAAGACGTTCGTCGAAATACAATTCCGTTTCTCCCAGATTCCCTGTCTTTTCTTTCTCACCACACCCCCAAAGAATGAATATAATGTACAAGAATAGTAAATAAATAAAGCTGCTTTTCATCTTATTATATTTATGGTTCTTGGATATTAAAGCTAACACATGATATAGGGAATTATCCCCCATATTCCAATTAAAAATGGTTATACTAAAATAAACAAAAAACGAATATAAAATGTTCTATAAAGCTGTATAATTCCGCCTTAAAAGTAGATGTCAGCAGGTCTTGATGAATCATAAAGAATCTTCTCAAAAAAACATCAAGATATTTACTTGTTTTTTTGTACAATTTTTAAAAAAAGATGATGATATTTTTTCAGAAATATGCTGAATTTTTTGACGACATATCATAATCATTTAGCCTTTGGAAGATAAATCCAATTAAGATACTATAAATCAACCTCTTCCGGAAGAAGATCAGTCTGAATATTATTCATGCTTCCCCATAAACTATATCGAGCTTCAGGATTCATGCGTTCCAGCGTACGGAGCACTTCTTTCATATCCGAACGGTGAGAATCTTTTTCGTACGGGCAATTTTTGATCTGTTTACGATAACCTTTCGCCTGAGCCATTTCTATCAGATCGGCCTCATGTACCAGACACATCGGACGGATAATGGTCATATCAAACTTTCGCATTACCAGACGCGGAGGCATCGTACTGAATGCTCCCTGAAATGCCATGTTCATAAGCAACGTTTCCAGTATATCATCCATGTGGTGTCCCAAGGCTATCTTATTGCATCCTTGTTCTTTTGCTACTGTAAAAAGAGCTTTACGGCGATTCCACGAACAGAGGAAGCATGGCGACTTGCGGGTATCAGTAGAAGGATCGAAAGACGTTTCGTAGCGTACGAACGGCACTCCCAGATTTTCGGCAAAGGAACGAAGGTAATCCATGTCCGATTCGTAAGCTATATTCGTCATCACGACATGTGCAGCAACGACCGAAAAACGAGGCTTGTAAATACGCGAACGGCGGGCAAGTAGTTCCAGTAAAGCAAGTGAATCTTTTCCTCCCGACAACCCTACCAGTATCTTATCACCATCTTCTATTAGTCCATATTGCACTACACCTTTGTTAAAGCGTTTTTCTATGCGTCGCATCAATTTATCTTCTTCTGTCAATTTTCCCATTTCTTCCGATAATCTTAAAAACGGGGTAAAATTACACCAAAAGAACGATTCTCGAAAGATTTTGAAAAATTAGAATGCCGAAATAATCAAAATTTCAAAGAAACTTTGTATTTTTGAAAATAACATCATCGAAACAACACGAAAAATTATGAATAAGAAATATACGCTAGCACTTATCGCTTTATGCAGTATGGGAGGAACTTTCGCCCAATCACTCACCCAGGCAAAACAATGGTTTGAAGAAGGCAAGTTTGCTGAAGCCAAACCCGTTTTCCAGAAATTAGTAAAACAGGCTCCATCGAATGCAAATTACAATTTCTGGTACGGAGCATGCTGCTATGAAACCGGTGAATTACAGGAATCACAACCCTACCTTGAAAAAAGTGCTGCACGCAAAGTAATAAATGCTTATCTGTATTTGGGAAAACTATATTATGCAATGTATCGCTTTGATGAAGCGACCGAAAATATTGAAGAGCATATCCAATGGCTGGAAAAAAAGAAGCGTGATACTTCTGCAGCAGAGAAAGAATTAGACCGTTGCCGTCAGGCTGCACGCATGTTAAGAGGAACTGAGAATGTAGCTGTAATTGACAGCTTTGTAGTAGATAAAAATAATTTTCTTTCGGCATATAAATTAAGTAAGGAGTCGGGAAACATTTCTCTTACTGAAGATGGCTCAGGAACTTCATTTACAAATGAGCTGGGTGATAAAATGATTTTTACACAGGCGTCTGAAGACGGGGAAACGAATTTATACTCACGCTTCAAGTTAATAGATAAGTGGGAAGATGCCAAACCATTAAGCGGTCTGGACGAATCAGGACATAACCAAAATTATCCGTTTATGGCATCAGATGGTATCACACTTTATTTTGGAGCCGAAGGAGATGAAAGTATGGGAGGATACGATATCTTCGTAACCCGTTATGATTCGGACGGCAATACGTATCTCCGTCCGGATAACATCGGTATGCCGTTTAACTCTCCATACAATGATTATATGTATGCATTGGATGACTTGAACAATTTAGGGTGGTTTGCTTCTGATCGTTATCAGCCGGAAGGAAAAGTTTGTGTATATGTTTTCGTTCCTAACTCGACAAAACAGGTATACGACTACGAAACAGCTGACCCGCAAGCTATTATTGATGTTGCCACACTAAAAGAAATAAAGAAGACATGGAGTGATCCCGATAAAGTACGTATTGCCAGACAACATCTGGCTCAGGTATTGTATGGCGGAAGTACAGAAAAGAAAAAGAGTGACTTCCGTTTTGTCGTAGACGATAATGCTGTTTATCATACATTGTCAGATTTTCGTTCTAAAGAAGCACGGCAGATGTATGCTTCATTCTTGCAGAAAGAGAAAGATCTTGCATCATTGGAAGAATCGTTGACAAATCTTCGTGCTGCCTATCAGCAATCAAACAAAGCAGGAAAAGAAAAAATGGCTCCCGGTATATTAGATAAAGAAAAACGTACCAACGAGTTACGACATGAGCTGGAACAACTGACTTTATCTGTGCGCAATGCAGAGCTTAAAGCATTGAAACAGTAAAAAATAGACACCATTTTTATACGAGCAGATATGGAAACACTGATTATTATTGCACTTATTTTGGCGGGACTTTTACTTTTTGCTGTGGAAGTATTTCTTGTCCCCGGCATTACCCTTGCAGGAATAGCATCGGGAATCAGTCTGCTTTATGCCATTTATTATGCTTTTCATTCCGTAGGAACACAGGCCGGATTTATTACGCTTGCCGTTGAAGCCGTTGGAATAATCGGTATAACCATTTGGTTCATGCGCTCCAAGACAGTAGACCGTCTTTCTCTCAAACAGACACTCGACTATAAACCAGAACCGCTGAAAGGAATCAATATTCAGGCTGGAGATACTGGCATGTCATTGACACGCCTTACCTTGATAGGAAATGCCGAGATAAACGGCCATATCATCGAAGTGCAATCAGCTGATGGATTTATCGAAGAGCGTACTCCCATACAAGTAACTCGTATAAATAATGGAACTGTATATGTGACACGCTACATACAACAGTAATTTTTTTAAACCTTAAAATATCAATTACCTATGATTGACCCTAACTATCTTCCGTTCATTTTAGCGGCTGGAGGAGTTGTCTTACTGGCAGTCTTCTTCCATTACGTGCCATTCTTTCTTTGGCTTTCTGCCAAAGTATCAGGTGTACGTATTTCGCTGGTTCAGCTTTTTCTGATGCGTATTCGTAATGTTCCGCCATATGTCATTGTACCTGCAATGATTGAAGCCCACAAGGCTGGTTTAAGTACTATTACACGCGATGAACTGGAAGCTCATTATATGGCAGGCGGTCATGTGGAAAAGGTAGTTCATGCACTGGTTTCAGCATCGAAAGCCAATATCGATTTGTCGTTCCAGATGGCTACCGGTATCGACCTTGCAGGACGTGATGTGTTTGAAGCCGTACAGATGTCTGTTAATCCGAAAGTTATTGACACTCCTCCTGTCACCGCCGTTGCCAAAGATGGTATCCAGCTTATTGCGAAAGCACGTGTAACTGTACGTGCCAATATCCGCCAGTTGGTAGGTGGAGCTGGCGAGGATACAGTTCTGGCACGCGTAGGCGAAGGTATTGTTTCATCTATCGGTTCATCGGAAAATCATAAATCGGTACTTGAAAATCCGGATTCTATTTCCAAACTTGTACTACGCAAAGGACTGGATGCAGGGACTGCATTCGAAATTTTATCTATTGATATTGCCGATATCGATATAGGTCGTAATATTGGAGCATCTTTACAGATAGACCAGGCAAATGCTGATAAAAATATTGCACAAGCCAAAGCTGAGGAACGCCGTGCAATGGCTGTTGCCTTGGAACAGGAAATGAAAGCAAAAGCAGAAGAAGCCCGTGCCAATGTAATACAGGCAGAAGCCGAAGTTCCAAAAGCTATGGCAGAAGCTTTCCGTACCGGCAACTTGGGAATCATGGATTATTACCGGATGAAAAATATTCAGGCAGATACAGATATGAGAAGCAGTATCGCCCGCCCGGATGCAAATCCTGCAGGACATGAACCGATAGGTAAATAATCATTATCATATAATAGCAAAAACTCAACTAACTAAATAAAAAAGAATATTATGAAAAAGTACTTTCCACCCTCAGAACTGATTATAAATGAAGATGGTTCGGTATTTCATCTTCACGTAAAGCCGGAACATCTGGCCGATAAAGTTATCCTTGTGGGAGACCCTGGACGAGTAGCTCTTGTAGCATCGCATTTCGAAACAAAGGAATGTGAGGTAGAAAGCCGTGAATTCCGTACCATAACCGGAACATATAAAGGGAAACGTATTACAGTCACTTCTACCGGTATCGGATGCGACAACGTAGATATTGTTATGAACGAACTGGATGCATTGGCTAATATCAATTTTCAGACTCGTGAAGAAAATGACAACTTCCGGCAACTGGAAATCGTACGTATCGGTACTTGTGGAGGATTGCAACCTTATACTCCCGTGGGAACTTATATATGCTCTGAAATCTCTGTAGGGTTCGACGGACTGCTAAACTTCTACGAAGGAAGAAATGCAGTTTGCGACCTTCCGATGGAACGTGCCCTTTTGAATCACTTGGGATGGAGCGGAAACCTCTGCGCACCGGCTCCTTACGTTATCCATGCCAACAAGGAACTGGTTGAGCGTATTGCCGGAACAGATATGGTACGCGGCGTTACAGTAGCTTGTGGAGGTTTCTTCGGTCCACAAGGCAGACAGCTCCGCATTCCACTTGCCGACCCTCACCAGAATGAAAAGATTGAAAGCTTCGAATATCAGGGCCATCGCATAACCAACTTCGAAATGGAAAGTTCAGCACTTGCAGGGCTTGCACGTCTGCAAGGACATAAAGCTACCACTGTCTGCATGGTTATAGCCAATCGCGTAGCCAAAGAAGCCAATACAGGATATAAAAACAAAATAGACGACCTGATAAAGACAGTGCTTGAGCGAATCTGATATTTATAATTCTTCTTTTTTTATATATACAGGTTCCTCTGTTTATTGCAGAGGAACCTGTTTTGTCAAAAAAACAACAGCTATTTAGAATATTTATGGAAGCAAGTTTTAAACAAGATAGCAAACTAAACAAAGCAGAACGGTATCAATTTTTTCTTACACAACTTACACCCCTTATAGAAGGTGAAAGAAACGAAGTCAGTGTATTGGCGAATACCAGTGCGGCCTTAAAGGAAGCTTTCGGCTTTTTCTGGGTAGGTTTCTATTTGGTACATGACGGTGAGCTTCATTTGGGGCCTTTTCAGGGCAGTGTAGCATGTTATCGTATTAAAAAAGGACGTGGAGTATGCGGCACTGCATGGTCGGAAGCCCGTACACAAGTTGTACCCGATGTAGATCAATTCCCAGGACATATCGCCTGCAGTTCGCTTTCCCGTTCGGAAATTGTCGTTCCGATAATAGTGAATGGAGAAGTAAAAGGAGTATTGGATATCGACAGTGATCAGCTTTCTACGTTCGATGAAACTGACCGGGTTTACCTTGAAAAAGTAGTAGACCTTCTTATCAGAGAACTTTACATTCAAAAATAATTATCACCCAAACTTTTCCGGATATAAGCTGAAAAGCCGTATCTTTGTGTGATTTAAAAGCAAAAGACATCGTGAATATACAACAAACAGAAGATACTATTTGTGCCATTGCTACCGCACAAGGCGGAGCAATCGGTACGATCCGTGTTTCGGGTGCCCAGGCTATAGCCATAACCGACCGTATTTTTACTCCAATATCAGGAAAACCTCTGACAGAACGTAAGCCATATACTCTGACATTCGGACATATTCTTTCGCCTGCAGGTGAGATAATAGATGAAGTATTGGTAAGCCTTTTTCGTGCTCCTCATTCTTATACAGGTGAAGATTCTATAGAAATATCTTGCCATGGATCATCATATATTCTGCAACAAGTAATGCAGCTCCTTATTAAGAATGGATGCCGTGCTGCGGGGCCAGGTGAATATACTCAACGTGCCTTTTTGAATGGTAAAATGGACTTAAGTCAGGCTGAAGCAGTTGCAGACCTGATTGCCTCGACTTCTGCCGCTACACATCGTATGGCAATGAATCAGATGCGTGGAGGATTCAGTCGTGAATTGTCTGCTTTAAGAGAGAAACTGCTCCATCTGACTTCACTCATGGAGTTGGAGCTGGACTTTAGCGACCACGAAGAACTGGAATTTGCAGATCGTTCAGAACTGGAAGAAATAGCTCAACAAATAGAACAAGTTATCAGCCATCTGGTAGATACATTTAGTGTCGGTAATGCTCTGAAAAATGGTGTACCGGTTGCCATCGTAGGAGAAACCAATGCAGGAAAGTCTACCCTATTGAATGCTCTCCTGAATGAAGAACGTGCTATCGTGAGCGACATCCACGGTACAACACGTGATGTTATCGAGGACACTATGAATTTAGGTGGTGTCACTTTCCGCTTCATTGATACAGCCGGTATCCGTGAAACGACTGATACCATCGAAAGTTTAGGAATTGAACGAAGTTTCCAAAAACTGGAACAGGCAAATATCGTACTATGGGTTATCGATGCAACCTGTGCAGAAGAACAATACCACCAATTGGCCGAAAAGATTCTACCACGCTGCCAAGGCAAGCACCTGGTAATTGTACTCAACAAGACGGATCTGCTTCCGTTAACAGAAAAAAGTTTATCTTGTTTAGTAACTGATACTACGGCATCGATGCATAAGCCAATAGATGATCTGAAAGCTATTCTCCCTGATTTGCCTGAAGATGCTTGTGTCATTTCCCTTTCAGCCAAGCAGAAAGAGGGCCTTTCTCTACTTCAGAAGCAGTTGGTGGACTTCGCTGCCCTACCCGACCTTTCACAAAATGATGTGGTAGTCAGCAACATTCGTCACTATGAAGCACTAAGTCGTGCACTGGAAGCTATTCATCGCGTACAAGACGGACTGACCATGCAACTTTCTGGTGATTTGGTAAGTCAGGATTTACGTGAATGTCTTTTCCATCTGGCTGAAATTGTTGGTGGAGAAATCACTAACGATGAGGTGTTAGGGAATATATTTAAACACTTCTGCATCGGGAAATAAGGTAGTATTACAAACCATAAACATCTATCATATTTAATTAGTAAGGCGTTCATTTTGAACGCCTTTTCTTTTTGCCATCTACCATATAATAATGGTTTCTAATGGTTTTTCATTCATTTTTTGTGTCGATTTTGTACCGCATGGGCTGATTTGGGTATTTTGCGATTTGCAAGGTGGTATAAGAATGAGACGTCTTGATACACAATGAGACATAATGAGACATTTTAAACGAACTAAAAAGAGAAATTAGAATGAGAAATTTAATTAGAATTCAGAAGAAATGTGAGTGGTGCGGTAAAGAATTTACTGCCTACAAATGCTCTACGAGGTTTTGTTGCAAGCAATGCAATGATCATGCATACAAAGCAAAAAAAAGGGAATTAAAAGTTCAATCTGTTAATGAGAATTTAGCTTCTAAAAATGAACCTGAGATAATAAGGATTCAAGAAAAAGAATTCTTATCTCCTACTGAAACGGCTCAATTATTAGGAATGAGTAGAGCTACTTTATACCGTTATTTATTAAATGGTCTTATTCCTGCAGTACAATTCAAAGGCAAGACAAAAATAAGGAGATCCAGCCTAGAAAAAATTTTTGACACTCCTAAACAGTACCAAAAACATACAAAGTCACCTCGTTCTCCTATTACTGATTTTTATACCACCGCTGAAGTTGCAAGTAAATACGGAGTAAACGAATCGTGGATATTTAAAGTAGGGAAAGAACAAAATATACCCAAAGTTTTCAAGAGAGGAAAAACATACTGGAGTGCAAAGCATTTTGATAAATATTTTGCATCTAAAGCACCGGACTCCGACATTACGGAATGGTATTCTGTAGAAGATCTAACGGAAAAGTTTGGCATGACAACAAGTGCTATATACTCTTTTGTTTCCCGATTTGCTATTCCCAAGAAAAAAATCAAACGGCAGGTATTCTATTCCAAAAAGCATGTAGATATTGCCAAAGGTCTTGCTAAAGCTGAACCAGAATATTATACGACAGCCGAAGCTATGGAAAAATACAATCTCACACGTGACCAATTGTATCACTATGTAAAATGGCATCATATCAGTAAAGTGCAGGAAGGGAAATATATCAAGATATCGCGCAAAGAGCTCGATGATCTGCTTGCTCCACCTTCGATTTAATGTTATTTACTGGTTATCCTGTGGTTAACTTTAAAATAACCACATCACCAGGAATACACTTGTTTATTTTGCTATCACGACAATAAGAATTAAACCTGAATATAAATTTTAATACATTATATATTATGAGACAACAAACATGTACTACTGTAACATTAAGACAACGCCCTATAAGAAACGGACGAATTTCTCTTTATTTGGACTACTACCCTGCTGTACGTAATCCTAAAACAATGAAACTGAGCAGACGTGAATATTTAGGATTTTACATTTATGCAACCCCAAAGAATGCAATTGAGCTAGATTACAATAATGAAATCCTAGCTAAAGCCGAACTTATCAGATGCCGCCGACAAGAGGCTGTAATCAATGAAGAATTTGGATTTATGGATCGACACAAAATGAGAGCCGATTTTATGGCATATTTCAAAGAAGTATGTCGTAAGAAAGATCATAAATGGCATATCGTTTATCTGCACTTTGAGAAATTTGTCAATGGCAAATGTATGTTTGGAGAAATAACTGTTGACCTATGTAACCGCTTCCGAGACTATCTTCTCCATGCAAGGCAACTAAAACATACAGATAAAATGGTTTCCCGTAATTCAGCTGCCAGTTATTTCTCATTATTCCGAGGAGTTTTAAAACTTGCATATAGAGATAAATATTTACGTGAAAATCCCAATGATTTTCTTGAAAAGATAGAAAGCAGGGATATTCATAAAGAGTTTTTAACACAAGATGAATTAAAGACTCTGGCTTCAACTCCATGCGATATACCTGTATTAAGAAATGCATCCCTTTTCTCATGTCTTACCGGGTTACGCATCAGTGATATATTGAATCTTAAGTGGGAAAATTTATGCACAGCCCCTGATCTGGGACATTGCATTCGTCTTCGTACGCAAAAAACACAGACAGAAGCTCTACTACCTATCAGTTATGAAGCATACGCACTTTGTGGAGAACCGGGCACTGGTAAAGTGTTCAAAGAACTGCGACGTTGCATGACTGGATATCCTCTTAAAGCATGGATAAAGAAAGCTGGTATTCAAAAACATATAACATTCCACTGCTTTAGGCACACGTACGCTACACTACAAATCGCAGCCGGTACGGACATCTTCACAGTGTCAAAAATGCTTACTCATAAGAATGTTGCAACAACACAAATCTATGCTGAATTAGTAAGTGAAAAGAAAAGAGAAACTGTCGATAAAATATCACTAAAGTAATATGCAATAAAATTGCATATCTGAAATAAACATGCAACAGTGATCAAAAGTTTTTATATGTATAGCCGTTGGGAAAATCGAAGTTTCCCAACGGCTTTTTGATTTATGTAGCAATACAAAATACAGTTAAAAATATAAATTTTCTTTGTTCGCTTTTTTATAAGTATGATTGGCGATTTCATGAAGTATGATACTTATATTATATTAAAAACCAGACATTTTGTAATCTTTTCCTTTAATTTCTGATACTTCAAAAATATATTTGCATCAAAATCAATAACAAAAAATCACTAATTATGAAAAGATTAAATTTATTCCATTTTGCTGTAATATATGTAACTGCAATATGTTCAATTACCTCAATTCCCAGATATCTGATATTGAAAGGAAACTCTCCACATAGTCTGGATCTTGTATTATACTCACTCTTCACTACCCTACTTTTTATTACAATCATATTTATGATTGAAACAGCTTACTGTAAATATATTGTACCTACAATATGTAATCTTATTGATGTAGTACAAGATCAAAGGAGTAGAAGGGTTACCAAAATAAAGGGAAATACGAAAAGGAATGGTAGACTATCCATAAAACTATTTCATAAAACCATTGATGATAATAAAGAAAAGACAGATAATTCTATATTGTACTCTCATGAGGAAGAAGTAAGATTAGATAGAGAACGTATCAAAAAAGAAAAAGATGATACTATAAAAGAAGTCATGTCTTATTTTGAAGCTACTTTCAAAGATATACTGACAAGCAATGAAATGAGTGTCATGAAAGAAAATATTATGGCCTTAAACAATAAAACAGAAATAAAGACAGCTGTATCACGTCGTTTGAATGGAGTTACATCAAAAGATCTATACCATTTAGCTAGAAATATCGGAAAGCGGTTAGGATGCTCAAACATGCAAATAGCACATTTCATCAAAAAAAGTTTTCAGCTTATGCTTGAAGATACTGAGATACTGACCATTTCAAGCAAACTCACCTGTAATGAAGGACGGTTTACAATAAAAATTATTCCTATCGGAACACCGCTCGTTGCACAATCTCTTCCCTTTTCAAGGGATTAATATAGAAAAAACATTACTATCCATTGGTTAACTTATAATCCACCAGTTAACCAATAATACACCATCTTTCTTTGCTGAAAATCAATTAAAAATGATGAAGATGAAATTAAATTTCGAGGAATTACCTCAAGCCACAGCTTTTCTATTGGAGAAGGTGGAAGAACTGACGATTTCTATTAATGAGATGAAGCAGTTATTAAAGAGACAGACAACAGCAAAGGAAGAAATGATTGGTATTAACGAGGCTTGTGAGATACTCAGCCTTGCTAAGCCAACGGTTTATGCTCTTGTTCAGGCAAATAAAATTCCCTATTATCAACCTGGGAAAATGCTTAAATTCAAACGTACCGAACTTATGGAGTGGATGGAAAAAAGCAGGAAAAAACCGATTGACAAAGAGAGCCTATACAAAGAGATACAAAAAGGAGTAAAACATAAACCAAAATCAGGATGGGAGGAATTTTAGATATGGGAAAAATTGAAATGACAGATGAATACGTAAGAGTTGGTACCACACTCTATAAAATAGTTTTTCAGCCTCTTATTAATGGTACATTTGCCAAGCGTAGAGTCCCTTGGAGTATGGGGACTTTACGTTATGATCATGGGAAAGACTTCATAGCAAGTGTTCCTAAATACGATGGCTTCTGCACGGTACCAAGTCACGTAGATTATAAGAGGAATATTGGCTCGTTCCTTAATCTGTATGAGCCGATTACCCATACTCCACAAAAAGGGAAGTTCCCACATATACAAGAACTTATTCTTCATATTTTCGGGGAACATTATGAGTTAGGTATGGATTACTTTCAGCTTCTTTATCTCAATCCAGTACAGAAACTACCAATTCTACTTTTGGTTTCTCAAGAAAGAAACACCGGTAAAAGTACCTTTCTGAATTTTCTGAAAGCAATCTTTCAGGATAACGTCACATTTAATACCAACGAAGATTTTCGTAGCCAGTTCAACGCTGATTGGGCCGGCAAATTACTCATTGGAGTTGACGAAGTGTTGCTTAACCGTAGAGAGGATTCTGAACGATTAAAGAATCTAAGTACAGCAAGTGTATACAAGATTGAAGCAAAGGGTAAAGACCGCTGTGAAGTGCAATTTTTTGGTAAATTCATCATGTGTTCCAATAATGAAGATACCCCTGTTCTTATAGAACCGGGAGAAACACGTTATTGGGTACGAAAAATTAATCCTCTCAAAAATGATGATACGAGTTTTCTACAAAAACTAATTACGGAAATTCCAGCATTCCTTTACTTTCTTCAACACCGTCAACTAACTACGGACAAAGAAAGCAGAATGTGGTTCAGTCCGCAACAGATACATACGCCAGCTCTCGACAGGATCATCAATTGTAGCAGGAATCATACAGAAATTGATCTTGCTGAAATCTGCTTAAATATCATGGATACCATGAGCCAGGATAAATTAACTTTCTGCATTAATGACATTCAACAGTTATTAATGCTTAGTAATATCAAGGTTGAAACCTATCAGATTCGAAACATTCTAAAAAGGAACTGGAGACTTACACCTACTGACAATTCTCTTGCTTATTCAACCTTCATAAAAAACTTCCCTCCAGGCCCTCCATATCGGGAAGAAAAGAAAACTGGCCGCTATTATACCATTACAAAAGAATTTCTTAAAAAGTTCCGATGATTTGATGAAATGATGAATATTGTATTTAAACAAAAGGGAATGAATAATTTATAATTCATCAAATTTTCATCCTTAGTTATAATAAAGGCTCAATAGTTCAAACAAAGAAGTATTGAACCTTTATTATTCTCCCTTTTATATTACTGAATATGATAATTATAATACCTCATACTCTGGTAATCATATATTGATACACTATCATTATTAATAATACCATTAAATGAAGTTCCAGACTGATAATCGAATCCAGAAAAAGAAAAATTATTATATACTATCTGTATATATGAGTTAGTTGCAAAATCAAAGATCTGACCATCATTACCATTGAGATAAGACCCTCTATCATAATCAAACATATTAAAACCATACATATTTTTCTGAATATTATATGGAATATATTTGTTGCGGTTATAGTCAAACAATCTGGTTGCAACAAAGTTTCTATATTTGTTTCCGCAGATAAATGCTACAGCGGCTCTTTTCTCATCAGTCATTTCCACTAAACTTATATATTATACTATTACGATGTATAAAAGACATCATATTATAAATTTCATGCGAAGATAATTTGTTTTCTTCAAGATGCAAATAAGCACGGGCATATTCATTGAAAATATTAGTAGAAAAGATACCAGGATCATCTGTACCTAAAACCACAGGAGGAGTACAATGTGACAAAGTATTATTCAACCAATTCTTCAAATGATATTCCCTTATTTCGTCATAATAGCTTATTCTTAGGTTACTTGTAGGTAAAGTTTCTATTGCAATACCTTTTTTATTAAGAAAGTCCAAAACAATTCCTTGAACGATGCACATTTCATTTGGATTAAGAATTCTTCCACTTTCTATTTCAATCAGCTTGTCATATTCATCATTGGCATTGAAAGAGATTCTATGATAAATCTTCATTATTTCATTCATATCTTCATTCTCGAACTTCTTTCTTATCTCTTTATCTTTCTCATAAGATTCAATAATAAAAGGATTAAAATCTGAGAAATTCTTTTCTTCCATATAAAGAAAAGGATCGAATTTTCTTAATTTCCATGCTTCAGACAAAATATACGGAGGAAATATTTTTCCATATACTTTATGAGAAAATTCTGAAATCTGGCTTTCCAACAAAGGGATACATTGCTGCAAACGAGATTCTTTTGTTTCTTTTATTAAAAACCATAAGAATACCATATCATCAAGCCACTCTCCTTGCGAAATTATACATTTACATCCGGTCTTATCCATCCATAATTGTGGTTCAATACCTATAGCTGTACAGTGTCCTAATCTGTCACCATGCCTTAAATCAAGAAAAAGAACGGCTTCATAAATACTTCTAATACCAGATACTATATGTTTGAAATCCTCACCAGCATGAAAAGTACAATTGGCTATTCCGTTTTTTCTCAAAAACCTGAATATAGGCGCAAAGACTTCCGGACCTGCATCAAATTCACTTGCGGCAGCATCTACCCCTTTTATTTTACTTCCATATTCATTATTAGTCTTGATATACTGTGCTAAAGCCAATGCCCTCTTTCGTAAATCAGCTCTTAAATCTCTGTGTCTTATTGGAAGGTTCTTTACATTCTTCTCTTTCTTCTTTATAAAATGCGCAACTAAGTACAATTCTACATCATCCAACAAACGAGAATCAGACTCTGCTTTAGCCTCATTAAACCCTTTATATATTCTTCGCACAAGATTATTTATCTCAAATTTATTCTTTCCAGGAGAAAATCTCCCCTCAATAAAAGACAGATACTTATTTGCACCTGCACCTGAAAGTTGTAAAAAGCGATTTTTGTAACTTGTCTCTACGCCATATCTCGAAGGAGTTTCAGTTATATATTGGAACTGAGTAAAACCATATTGCGAGCATTGCATTACAGATAATCTATGTATAATTCCCTTAATTAAAAGATAATGATGAAATTTACATGCAATAAAATCATTCTCATATCGTGACAAATAATCAAAAACATATAAATAGAACAATATTTCATCAATTATCGGGGAAAAAGATTTAACTTTATCTATACCCAAAATATTACTAACTGAATAATCATCAGTTTTATCAATACCATCTACACCGTTTATTTTATTGGAAATAACTTTACATATATACGAACGTATCTTTTTAGCTTCAAACAATCTTTCACCAAACCTTTCCGGTGTAAAATTTAAGGTTGTCTGTTCTGCCAATTTTCTGACAGACTGTTTATTATTGAATTCATCAGCATAATTTCTTATAGTTCTATATGGGTGCTTAAGCATATAATTCCACACTATATCCGACTCCGTAGAACCATTCAAATGTATATGCAAGTCATGTAAACCAACTTCTTTCGTTAAGAAATTCAATTCCGGCAGATATACCACAGGATGAGATGTATATTTAAACTGACTAAGTCTTTTCTGTATCAAGCATTTTAGTTCTTTCAAAGACATGATGGATAAAGAATACTCCATATTGCCATAAATATATCCAGCAATAAGGATAGTTGGAGGGATATAAGTAAGTATATCCATCCAAACATTAAATCCTTCCTTTTTTATGTATATACAATTTCCAATATTACATAATAAATCATTGGATATATCTTGTGGCATTTTATGCAGGAAATGGGCAAGACTTTTATATTTATCCATTTGAATCTGTCCCATATCCTCATAAAAATTATCATTTTTCTTTATATCCGACATTCTTTCTATAGAGATAAGTCGTCTTTTTACATGCTCAAATGAAATTATATAATCTTTTGTATTAGCATATTGCTCATATTCCAAAAGACTCTCATTGTCTGAAAGAAGTTTTATGACTATAGGATACATATTATCTTACCTTTATACTACATAAATATTTATAGAAATTATTATTAAAGTCATTAATATCATCCAATTCGCATTCCATATCATCAAATCTTTCTGAAATATATGATTCAGCCTTTTCTATTTCTTTTTTTAAATTATATATAGACAATCCAACTTGTTCAAGCATAAGAGATATTTTATCTATTTTTTGAAAAATTAAATTATTTGACATATTTACATCCAAATACATGATACCATTTTCTATAGGTTCCAAAGAAAAGAACCATTGCTGTTGTTCAATTTCTTTAATATCAAATTTAATATGTTCTGACCAATTCAAAATATCTATCAAATTATCTGATAATTTTTCATATGCTTCCAATTTCTCATGAAGTGTATGTGTCCTATAATAAAGAGTTCTTTTAGTAAAGAGCTCCTTAAGTTTTTTCCTTTCATCATCCAATCGATTATACTTGTTAAGTATTAGATAATAAATGGGATCAATAAATAATTTAATTAAAGGACAATTTATTAACCATTCTAATAAGACACAATCTCCTTCACTAATTAATGAAATATTGTTTATAAAAGTATATTCAATACTACCATTATTATCTATAATAAGCCCTTTAATCTGAGATTTTTCAAAAGACCATTCAACCAAAACAGAATTAAGGAATGCAATTATATATGCATTAAATTTTTGTCCTATATTTACATATGATGAATCTTTATCTATATTAATCATTGTAAAATATGTTCTTGTAAAAATTCGGTTTAGTAATTGTGGTGTAACATTACCCAATGAACTAAATATCTTTAATGAATCTTTCTTCCATTCAATAAAATTGCAAGTAATAGAATCCCATATAACATTATCCTCTCTTAATAAATCATCATTTAATAAATTATATTTCTCACTATCATAACTATAATTATATTTTGTTTCAAATATTGTAGGTTCAAGATACCCTCTGAATTGAGCTATTTTTTTTATTATTAAAGTGTTATTACGCCTTTTATTTAAACCTTCACGAATACTATACTTCAAGCTATTAAATAAACAATCCCTTATTACAGCAAAAAGTTTATAAATAGAAACATATCTAATAAGATTATTAGACTGATCTATTGTTCCATGTGATATTAAATCAAGATATTTTCCAAAACTATTATTATTTCGAGCTACATTTTCATCAATTATCATCGTCCCAGGCATAGTTTTATATGGAAGCGACTGAGATTTGTATTTACTTCTGCTATATGCTTCAACTAATCCTATACATTTTGTAATATCATCATGTTCTAAAACAGAACTGAATTTAACAATTTCATCAAGAATATTTGTAGTATCATCAACTTTAAAACTCTCCAATACATACTTCATATAACATACTCTTACCCAATAATCGAATATCATGAAACCTGATTTGTTCACTTGTTTCGTAAACTGTGCACTAATGGCCAAAAGAGCCTTATTCAAAATGTCATCATTTGTATGTGGCATAAAATCACTACAGTCACTTAATGATTTAGTATCAATTAAGAACTTCATCATTTCTACCGGATAGTACTTATCGTCATTTACCAAACTTTTAGCATTTAATGACTTCTGCTTTATATCATTCCAAAATATATTAATGAATTCATGTGTAAAATTATTTTTATCATTATGACGTTCATCGTGATAATTTGACAATAATTTAAGTAGTCGCATTTGTGTCCTAATAGACAATCCTTCCCAAAAATATATTATTTGGTTCGTTACTCGAATATTCTCTGTCTTAAAACCTATCTTATCCAGAATATATTGATAGCAAACTGATATATCCGCAAATGAAGAATCATTAATATAAACTCCAATAATAGACTCACCACTTTCTATTACCTCTCTAATAGTCTTAAGATGAATTCTATACTCAGGCTTCAAAACCTTTAAAAGGTACTGATTCTCCAAATGATTAATCATGTGTGAGAACTCATCTGGATTTCTTTTTGAATAATTACATTCTTTTTCTAAAAAGTCTTTGCTAAAACTTTCCCATGATGCCTTTCTTACAAGTTTACTATACAAATCTAAATCTCCTGTTAAGATGGTTATAATCTGCTCGGTAATAAGATATTTTCTTATCACTTCTAAAATTTCAAATCCTTTATTTATATTGGTATCTATATCATCAAAAGGTATTATGAAACATTTCTTATTCAGAACTTTCAAAGCGTCATATACATACTCTATGAAGTTATCAATCAGATTATTTGAAGCCTCGGCTTTTTCCATGCCTTGCATTGAAACATATAAATCGTCATCCCAATCCTGATAACTGTTAGCGCTACCCACGCCATCAATAAAAGGTAAACCTTTCAAAAGTTTCTTATATGAAGAATCGTATTTATCTTTATCTGTTTTAGATATATTTCCCCTATTAAGATAATCTTTATTGATACATTCTTCTACTAATTCGTGAATGGATGCAATTATACTTATAAAAGGATGTTGTTTACAATCCAACAAAGAAGGGTCTAATACTTTCAACAAGACTGCATCTTTTTCATATTTTTGAGATATCAGATATAATGAAGTTTGTAGAAAAGTTGTCTTACCAGCTCCTCTATTCCCAAATATTGAGATTGTATTATGAACATGTTGCTGCTTTTCAATTTTATTACTCTCAGGCAATTTAAAATTTTTAGACTTTTGAACCTGTTCTTCAATAAGTTCCATCATTTTTTCCATTTGAACCTTATTTACAAGTTCACTATCATTACACACTGCGGCATCTGAATAATCAGTTTGTCTAAAATCAAAAAAAATTCTATTGTTTTCCATACTATTATTAGCTTTAATCAGTTATAATTATCTATTCACATCTCCAACTCAAAAGGTGAGTTGGAGATTTAATTTTATATTCTTACTCCTCCATCATCGAAAGAAGCATCATCCCAATATATACTTCCTTCTGTTCTCTTTGGAAATAAACATGGTGGTCATTAAATTTCTGTTTTACTTTATTTGCATCAGGACCTTCACTTTTATCATTGAATTCCGACCAATACAAGACATCTTTAAGAGGAGTATTGGAAATGATATAACTGTTCAGAGTAATATCATCATCATTAAGTGACTTTTCTATTACTTTTATCTCCTTATGTAGCTCAATCTTGCTATCAGAGAAGTGCTTCAATCTTGTAATTCCTTTTGGATCTACAAAAGAAATATACTGATGCCTACCCGAAATGAGCCATACAATAAAGTCGGGATAAAAGCCCGAAGCGTCAAAGAAGCCAATACCTTTTTTACTCTTGTTTCTAAGTAAATACAGCTCCTTATCCTTCATAAATATCTTTCCTTCCTCAAAAGTAACATACACTGTAAATCAATTAGTTATGTGTATCTTGGTACAAATATGGGCATTTTATAACGATGCTTTTTAGAGCTAAGAATAGGAATAAAAAGCCCCAAAAAAAGATAGAGCAATTATACGAAAAAAAAATCGTTTCTTGGCTTACACTTCCATTGAATAATCATCAGTTCGTAAATTTATAAGCAATGCATAATTTTCAAGTACAACTATATGCTGGGATAAAGAATATAATATCTTCAAGACAATTATAAACCTTGACTACGAAACTCGGTAATTAATGCTTGACGTAAATTCTGATCCTATTCATCAAACATTAAGTTTATATCCGGATCATCGAATTGAAGTTTGTAAAGGTGAAATAAAATTTATATTGTATTCAGGAAAAATCAGAACAAAGAATCTATTCTTTCAAGAAGTAGAATGTAAAGCTGCAAACATTTATATGGAGTTGCAAGAACAAAAGGTCACTGTTTTCTAGAATAACCTTGGAGTTAAAAATAATCTTTTTATGTCACAAATATGATTATTCCCGATAATGCGGTTATTCTTACATATTACATAAATCATAATAATGTTTGGAATAAAAAATACCACGCGCGGCCCTCTATATAATTCAGTTTAATTTAGTACCTATATATAAGGAAAATAAACTAAACTAAATCGTTTTTTCATTCAAAAAGGGAATATATAAATTTCATACTCCTACGATTAAGAATGAGTCATACAAAAAAGGAGTTTATTTGGGCAAAAAAAATTGCGCTAGGTATATTTATATTTTTTTAACCAACCGTTTTTTATTTTCATTAGCTTTCATTTTTGAGATTTTATTTGCAGTTATTTGGTTCTTCTTTTCACAACTCACTACAAATCAAAATATTACAATTTTCCAGGTAGTCGTTATCTTTCTTTATTTATGGAAAACTATTATATCTTTGTCACATCAATAAATAAAAATAGATATGAACCAAAAACGAAACCTACTCTGGTCATTAACAGTACAAGCCATAACAATACTGTTGGCATCAATGTTTGCATTCCAGGCATGTAATCTGTTTGGTGCAAAACTCATCTTACTGCCTGTATTTATTGTGTCCATCTATATTCCACTAAAGCTTATCTTCCATTACTTTATATATATGTTCAAAGAACTGGAATCAACACCTTTCACAGATGGAGTAAATGGGGATACTTCTCAAGATGTTACTCTGAAAGAGAATGATCTGATTCTATTGAAAAAAAGAATGGAACTATTTCATTATGAATATCAGCAAGAGCATCAACAGTACATTTCACAAAAGGAAAAAGAAGAAAACGAGAAGCTGTGCGCCGTATTAAAATATACACGTGATACATTTCAGCAATTGGGATTTGACGAGTCAGAAATCTTTCAAATAAATGAATGCGTCCGTTATTTTGTTACCAATCGTAAGGTTCTTTCCATTAAGGGCATTCACATAAAAAAACGAATGTCGGTAACCCAAATTTCCTTGAAAAACTTTGCCTGGAATATTGCTTTTCAATATGGTCTCAGTAGCGAAGCGACAGCTACGTTTGTAATAGAGACATTCAGCGAATGGTTTGTGAATACATCATTTGAAACCGTCAGGAAAAATTTACGAACAACTACAGGGAAACACAAAATAGAAATAAACGAGTCCATAACCCGGTTTTGATTAAGGATTAATATTATTCTAATTTATTTTCTGACAAATCCATATTTTTAATATATAAATCATATAAATTTATTAAGCAGTCAAAATTCAAAATAATTAAACAGTTTTATTTGTTAACTAAATTCTCTATTATTCAAAGAATTAGAGTAGATTTTGCTCTTAATATCAGGATGTGCTCCATGATTGATTTTAAGGAAAATTTTGTTTCTTATTTGTTTCCTTTTATCAATTTTAATCATTAACTTTGTTATATAAGCAACAGAATATGTCCTATGGCACGAGTGAAAAAATCAACACGGGTCAAAGAACCTGTCCGGCTCCGGATGAAGGCACTCACAAATGGGAACTACAGCCTATATCTGGATATATACCGTAACGGGCAACGCTCTTACGAGTATTTGAAAATGTATCTGATACCAGAAACCGACAATAATGCCCGAAACCAGAATCGGGCTATATTGGCAGCCGCAAATGCAATCAAAACAAAACGAATTATCGAATTAGCCAATCAAGAAGCAGAAACAGGCAATGTCCAGGAAGCAATATGTCTATCTGATTGGATGAATATCTATAAGAGAAATCAAAAAGAAAAAGGTAAAAAGGACAGCGAGCAAATAAAAGTTGCCATGCGGATTCTTGGTGACTATGTACAAAAGCCGGTTCTGTTGGAGCATATTGACAAGGAGTTTTGTCAAGGATTCCTTGATTACCTGACTGAAGAGTACAGGCCAAACGGGAAAATCGTATCAAACTATACACTATACAATTATTATCGTGTCTTTAACAGTGCGTTAAATGCTGCAGTACGAGCCGGTTATATAAAAGTGAATCCTTTCACACAAATAAATTCTTCCTGCAAGATCCATAAACCTGAGTGCAAGCGGGAATATATGACGATGGACGAAATACGCACATTGATAGCTACTCCAATAAGAAATAGAGAAGTGAAGAGTGCCTACTTGTTTTCTTGTTTCTGTGGGCTCCGTATTAACAATATACGTGAGCTTAAATGGAATAATATATATGATGAAGATGGACAATATCATTTGAAGATGGAAATTCGGAAAGGTAAGTCCCCCATCCGCATTCCTTTATCTTCAGAGGCGGTAAAATGGATGCCTGAACGTGGTCGGAAAATTGCTGATGACTATGTATTCGACTTGCCTTCACCTGTTATGATCAGCCTTCTTATCAAAGACTGGGGCAAGGCAGCAGGAATAAAAAAAAGATTTACGTTCCAGACTGCGCGTAATACATTCGCCGCTATGATGCTCACACTTGGAGCTGATCTTTATACAACGTCCCAATTACTTGGACTCTCAGATATGAAGATGACTCTTGAGTACGTCAAAATGATAGAGCAGCGTAAGGAACTGGCTGTAAATTTGGTTAACGGATTATTTGACTGAAAAAATATAATAAGCATTATAATGCTGAAAAAAGAAGATTTCAAGTTTTACTCCAGCCTTTGTATAGCTGCGGTAAAATCAATAATAATAATATCGTTTAACTTAATTAAAAATTTCTATTATGAAAGATTTAGGCTATTGCCCTCTCTCTTTTTGGGAAAGGCAAACACGTGCATCATTTCGTAACAGTAAAAGATGTTGCTAACGAGCTATGCGCCTTGCTACAGGAAGCGCAAAAGGTTTATTTGCATGAAGTACTGGAATGCAGCAAACAGTACTGGCGCTATGTCGATGATTTTGTAAACAGTCATCGCTACATAGAATGTGACGATGTTGTTTGCAGGAATTGTCATGAAATGAATATTCACATAGTGAAGATCCTGTTGACAGAGTATTCTGAAATTGTAAGCAGTTCTTTTACTCATGATGCATTATCATTTGAGAAATGCATGGAGCTTAAACAGATGTACGATTCATCAGTACCACCCCAAGCAACAGAAGTACACAGTTTGAGTACTCTAATGCGTACTCCTCCTCTTTCTTTTGGATGCAAAATCACAGCAGAACAGATGGCAGATATTACGGCTTGCGCCGATACCTACCATCTGTTTTGTGTTTCTGTACTTACCGTCAAGGATATGCAGAATCTTCTTTATTGTGAAAAAGGATTCTGCATACAAGTAAACAATATTCGCCTATTGGCAATTTTGTTCGATGCCCTTTTGGAAAACAGGTTTATCCAGTTAAACTGGCAATCCATCCTTAGCAAAGGGCATTTTTTACGTTCAAAAGATGGTAAGAGATTCATTTCTGCTTCCAGTCTTTCATCCGCATTATCTGCGGCAAAAAACAATATGACTGCCGCCGCCTACAATATAAGGGAAACAATAGAAAGACTGAGAAAATGACAAGAAAAGACTGAAATGAAAGAATGTGAAAGGTAAAAGCGTGATAGTAACAGTGATACGTGTTTAGTATCACGCAATAAATTCTGTATCAGAGAATACAGATTGTACCTTTATCCTCCGTTAGCGCGCTGCTTAACGGAGGAACATTCTTTTTGTCAAATTTTAAAAGGTTATTATATGTCGAACAGAACAACACTCATGGAACGGTTGAACAAACAGTTGAGCGAAATGGAAGCTGTTATCAAAAGGCTGGGGCCCATTGAAGGTATCCTGGAACGTATGAACACACTTGAAGACAGTATTTATACGACAAAAAATGTCTTTACATTCAAGGAAGCCTGTGTATATATCGGTGTATCCGAAAGTCTGCTCTACAAACTTACCGCCAACAAAGTAATCCCCCATTACAAGCCACGGGGAAAGAAAATTTATTTTTCAAAGAAAGATCTGGATGATTGGCTGTTGCAGAACTATGAGCCAGCTGCAGATGAAGCCATACATTTAGCTACTGAGATTTCTGCAACCCAACCATTAAAGAATCACAATCAATATGGAAGAAGAAAGAAAAACTAATTACGCCGCAGGTGGAGAACTTGACATAAATCAATTGTCGGAGATGCTGTCAGCCTGTCAGATCAAGGTAACAGACACGTACGAAACCCCACCACAAATTATCTGGATAGACAATTCGACAATAGCCACGCTTGGAAATTTCAGTGCATCAACAGGTAAGGCAAAATCCAAAAAGACCTTTAACGTATCAGCTATCGTTGCTGCTTCATTGGCCGGCAAGCAAGTGTTGAACTACCGCGCTCATTTACCGGAAGGCAAACGCAGAATTTTGTATGTAGATACCGAACAAAGCAGATACCATTGTCACAATGTACTTGAACGCATTTTAAAACTTGCCGATCTGCCGACAACAACCGATAACGAAAATCTTGATTTTATCGGTTTACGAGAATATTCTCCATCATTAAGGATACAGATAATTGACTATGCATTACAACAGAAAAGAGGCTACGGATTAGTCATTATAGATGGAATACGTGATCTCATGTTGGACATCAACAGTACCAGCGAATCTGTGGAGGTAATCAATAAGATGATGGAATGGTCGTCAAAATACGATCTGCACATTCACTGTGTTTTACATCTTAACAAAGGGGACAACAATGTGCGCGGACATATTGGTACCGAAATGAGCAATAAAGCGGAAACAGTTCTTGTAATCAGTAAGAACAATGAAAATCCGTCTGTCAGCGAGGTACATGCTTTGCACATCCGTGAAAAAGAGTTCCAGCCTTTTGCCTTTACCATAGATGACAACGGACTCCCAATTCTTGCAGAATGCAGCACCTCACTAGATAAGCCGAAACCCAGGCAAAGATCGAGCTATACAGAGCTCAGCATTGAGCAGCACCGGGAAGCTCTGTCAGCAGCCTTCAATGACAAGCCCATCAAGGGGTTTGAAAATATGCTGCAGGCTTTGATGGTTTCTTATGAAAGTATCGGCTTCAAACGCGGGCGTAATGTCATGGTCAAATTATTGCAGTACCTGACAGACAATCTGAAGCTGATTATAAAACGAGACAAACTTTTCTATTATGACATGAGCAAAGCGGAAGCCATGCTTTTTGATGAAGAATGACAGCGCCCGGGTCTTTATGTAATTCAGTTTAATTTAGTACCTATATGTATAGAATATAAACTAAACTAAACCGATTATAAAACAGAAAATGATATGACTATAACAGAAGCAAAACAATTATGTATCGTGGATTACCTGGCATCAATCGGGTATCATGCACAATATGTAAAGGCCGGACAGTACTGGTACCGGTCTCCGTTCAGACAAGAAAAGACACCTTCGTTTAAGGTTAACAGCAGGCTCAATGAATGGTATGATTTTGGAGCGGCAACCGGTGGTGACCTGGTAGAGCTTGGAAAACATCTGTACCAGACAAACAGTGTAAGTGAAGTACTGGCCCACATAGAGCAGCACATAAAAGGAACTGTTATACCACACGTACGTTTACCTAGTCCCGTAACACAACCGATGGAGCCGGAAATCTGCAATATGATTGTAGTTCCGCTAAAGAACCATGCTTTGCTTTCTTATCTTAGGACGCGACTTATAAATACAGATGTGGCAAAAATGTTCTGCAAAGAGATACACTATGAACTGAGAGGAAGAAAATATTTTGCCCTTGGTTTCAAAAACCAGTCAGAAGGATTCGAAATCCGCAATCCATATTACAAAGGATGCATCAAGACCAAAGATATATCTATCATCAGACACCAGAATGGCGAAATACAACGTCATGTTTGCATATTCGAAGGTTTCATGGACTTTCTTTCCTATCTGACACTGAAACAGTCTGGCAACAAAGAGGTCTGTATTGACTTTCCCTCTGATTACCTTGTCATGAATTCAGTCAATAACCTAAAGAAAACTCTGGGAGCCATAGATGACTACCAGCAAATCCATTGTTACCTTGACAATGACATGGCAGGGAAAAAGACGGTAGAGACAATCTCGGGAATTTATGCAGAACACACCAGCGACGAGTCATCAAGATATTTTGAATATAAAGATCTGAATGATTATCTGCGGAACAGAAAAATGTAATATTCAAATATCACTTTTTTTCAGGAGCTCTCCTTGTCAGGGGGGCTCTTAATTTTTTAAAACCGGCAACACGTCCTTTTAATGGGTTATAACAATACTTCCAGGAAATTATAGAATATAAACTTAATATTAAAAAATTCTAAACCAATAAAATTTAACATCAAAATGTTTTGCCGTACAAATATTATATATACATTTATACGGGGTTAGGGGAAAATCAGCTATATATTGTCAGCCGGACACTCGAAATAGCCGGCATATTATCCCCTATTAAAAAGTTTGTTTAAGTTCAACGGCCTCTTTGCGGACGCGCAATTGCAGGCGGCATCATCTCGACGCGTTCAGGTATAATCTAACCTGAAATATCGCTTTTTTTACAATACAACTTACAATTACACAACGACACTTTATCCATGAAAAAGACTTTACTATTTCTATTGGGGATGGGAGGCTTGTCTGTGTACGCCCAGTCGCCCGGAGGCGTCAACGGAACTGAACTTTGGTACAAGCCTTTACCTGTAACATCCAATCTACAGGGGTATTATCACTGGATGGACCACTCGGGTGATTCTGTAAAACTTAACCAACGTAGACTTGGCAGTTCAGAACTTACGGAATTCACACAGTCACGTACCTCATTGCACACCATTAACTTCCATCCGGCATTCAAACTATCGGATGGAATGTTCGGCAAGTCTGCCTATCTTAAGTATTCCAACCTGTCGCAAGCGACCATCTTTGGAGTTTTTGCTCCTTTATCAACAAGCAGCAACAAAGACATGGTACTGTATGCTGTCAACGGCCGCAAAGGATCCGGCACTGTATTTACCAAAGATAAAGCAGTCCGCACACAAGGAATTGATCCACTTGATTACGGAAGTGAAAATGGAGAGGATTTGGTGTATTCGTCTTCTGATTCACTGTCTGAAGATGAATTTAAGGAACAATCACCACGTATTGCTACTTACCTGAAAGCAGACAGGCCAAACTTCAATCTATGGGGAGAAGACAGTAAAACCGCCATATCTTTTGGCAGTGCATATTCGTCGACAGATTCCGATTTCAGTACTTCTTTTGACGTATCATCTTTCGGAAATGAGAAATTTGACGGCTACACATCTGAATATATTGTTTACAACCGCTATCTCAGTCCTGTCGAAAGAAGAAAAGTAGAGAGTTATCTTGCTGTAAAATATGGCATAACATTAAACGGATCGTATCTTGACAGTGAGGGCAACCTGATATGGGATAGAGATGAGCATAAATCGTATCATAACAGAGTAGCTGCCTTTGGTCAGGATTTGAATGGAGAACTTCTGCAGCCGCTTTCTTCCACGTCCTACGAAGAAGCGCCTACTTACTCGTCATTAAAAGAAAATGACAGTTATTATCAGTCCAATTCCTACAATCTCCCTTCATCAGCTCACCTGCTGGTTATGGGACGGGAATATGGTAATACAATGCCGGATAACGGTTATGTATTCTGGGGAGATGATGATGCACCGACATCAACCTATACGGCATCGAATGACACGCTGTGGCATATTATGAACCGTACATGGCTGGTAAGAAGTAATATGCCGGCAAGCGCAGACAGCCTTATGACCAGATGGACCGGAAACGGACTTGATGTAACAAGTGAAGGATTCCTGGACGATATAACCCAAACAACAGCAACAGCAGGAGCATACGCCATAACTCCAGCCATGCCAACAGGAGGAGGAGCAATGGAGTTCAGATGCCCGACAGCACATCCGACTTTTGATGTCGGATTTACCGACGGTGGTAATGAATGTACCTACGGATTCAGAGTCGGCAATAATGGTTCTGTATATGCCATCAATAACGGGCAGGTATCTTCCGGCACTGTTGCGACCGGAGTTAGTGGAAGAATGCTTTCGATCCGCCGTGAAAACGGATATCTGTTTCTCCGTATAGACGGTTCGGGCAGCGCCAACTGCACTATGGCCGCACCTGATACTACCGGAACATCAAACGGAATAATCCGGACCCAATCAGCAGAAGTGCCTCTGTCAATAATTTCTATACGAACGGGAGGTATCGGTGATACCGGGAACCAGGCAGAGCTCAGCTATGGTCTGACGTCCGGAAGAGAATTTGCTGATTACTGCCGCAAACGCACAGTCATGCTTATAGATCCGAGCGGAGAAGGAACGTTTGATCCAGAGAACATGATAGTAGTGAGATGTTCAAAACCGGACATATCCAGAGGGAAAACCATATTTCATAATATATTCTGGGATGCTGACGGCAGCGGAAGTGACATGTTCACCTTTGCTTATTATGATGGTCTGGATGTTGATGCCGAGCCAACACCTTCCAGCTGTGAAAACGGAGTGCCACAGAATGACGGATCGATAGAAATTGGAGTTAATATAGGCACTCCTGTTTATAACTATACCCTGACAGTAGATACTGTGGCAGGAATGGAACACGGTACCACAATAGCAAGCGGAACATTTATAGGTGACACCCATCGGATTGACAGCCTTGCTCCGGGAACCTATACACTTTCCGTCACACAAGGAGGTGGAAACGATATCTATGGTAGCGGGAACGCACTATACACGAGCTATTCACATGATACCCATACCTATCTGTCCGGTGAAATTACATGGACAGTAGCTGAAACCAATTCAAACTATCGTGTGGGACTTGAGCCAGCCCTGACCGATGAAATTACGCAATACGGTTTTGATGTACGTGGCAACAAAGCGCATATCATATATAACGGTTACACCAGCATAACACAGTATGCAACGATAAAAGAGGGTGATGTACTGAGCGTTTCGGTGGGCAGTATGCAAGTGGTTTACCGTGTAAACGGTGAAGTGTTCCATCGTGAAACGGTATGGTCACTCCGAGCATGGCGTTTCTGCATCAAATACGGAACCGGAGAGACACACATCACCAATCTTATGGTAAACGGCAAACCGGTGGAATCATTTGCGACCTCCGGCAACGTACAAATAGAGACACCAAAGTCGAATACTGTAAATCTGACCGTACATGTAGGCAGTGAATGTGACGATACACTTCCGAACGGAACAGAGGAAATGAGGAAAAAACAGAACTTCGAAATCCAGAATGGCAACGACACTGGAGACACCGAACAAAACAACCTCATTGTCAACGAAAAAGGTAATGCAACACGAATTTATGATGCGGTGCTGGAGCGTGACATAACATCATCAGCAACACTAATTGTCTTCGATGCATCGGGCAGAATGATAGAAAACAAGGACATGGAAGGCGAATCCGTGAAAAATACAGAATTCAGAGTACCTGGTCCGGGTGTCTATATCATCAAAGCCCTTACAGCAGACGGCAAAGAGTTTACAAGGAAAATTATTGTAAAATAACGACTAAAGCAGCAATATTATGAAAAGATCACATATAATTGCCACGGCAGCCCTGGTACTGGCTGTCGCCGGCTTTGCCACATCACGGCATTTTTCGGACCACTCTCCCGATATAGTGTCCGGGAAAGAATATCAGCCAACAGCAACCGTTGCTGAGCGAAACAACAAGGAGTCTGAAAAATATGACAACCAAACAGCGGGTTTGCTATCTTCTGGCTTGGAGAAATCCGAAACACCCGCATCAACTTCAATGCAGGTAATAACCTCGGAGCAAAGTATTGGCCATATAGGAATATCGGAAGGAAAAGCTTCGGACAATCCAGAGGATAACCTCTTTGAAATAGAACTGGCTGAAAATATTGCAGGTAACAAACTGGTATGGCTGGCGTATGACCTGTACGGTATCAGTTCTGGAAACGGTGTAAGCAAGAGTATCAATGACCGGCCCGCGACAGGCGGTTATCATGCTGTTGTAAGCAAAGACTGGACTACAGTCCGCGAAGAAATCAGTCCTTCATGGTTACATAAAGGCACTAACCGCATTCTGTTTACGGCAGTGGAAGGAATGCCCGCATATTCCGTACGCAACCTGCGAATAGAAACAGAAGATGGAAATGATGAGAGCATATCGCTTGCGTTCATGCCTGTAGCCTATGAGGGAAAAACATATATCCACGGTTTTACAGGCAAAGGCTTCCATACTGTAAAAGCCGGTAGCGAACCGCTTAATCTGACCGACGGTGAGTTTGAAGGTATGATTACCGCCAGTTCCGGAAAGGTAACCATTACCGCGTCAAAAGCCGACGGAAGCATAGCTACCAGAACATTTGCTGTAAGCGACGGAGGAAAAGCTGATTTCAGCCGTAAATATACAGCATATACATCAAGACCTGTAGCCAAGCTTTTCAACAAAGAAACCGCAGACAGCATCAGCATCAGCGGAGGAAAACTGATTGTAGGAAAAGATGTATTATTGGGTGACAGAAGACTGTCGGTCAATTCATTACGTGATATAGATGTACCGGCTCTGGATTTCGGCATGACAAATGTCACTGCTGAAAGCGAAGGTTACCGTTTCCTGCCTCATGGTGACCATTTTGCTGGAGAGGGAGCTACGGTGAAACTGAAATACGACCGGACAAGAATACCAAGCGGATATACAGAAGATGATATCCGAACCTACTATTTTGATACCGACACCCGTCACTGGGTAGCTTTGGAAAGAGTGGAAGTAGACAAAGAATCTGCCTGTGTGGTATCAAAAACGACACACTTCACGGATATGATAAACGGTGTCATTCAGGCACCGGAGTCTCCGGAAACTGAAGGATTTGCACCTACGATGATGAATGACATCAAGGCGGCTGATCCGACTTCGAAAATCAACGTGATAGCACCTCCGGCAGCCAATAACCGTGGAACTGCCAACCTGCAGTATGCCTTTGAGATGCCTCCTGCCCGAAACGGCATGGTACCTTCGCTCGGTATCCAATACAGCAGTGAGGGTGGCAGCGGCTGGCTAGGAGAAGGCTGGAACCTGCCAGTTCCTTCCATTACCCTTGATACCAGATGGGGCGTTCCACGCTATGACACGGAAAAAGAGACCGAAACTTATCTTCTGTCGGGAGCCATGCTCTCCACCATGGACGACGACGGAAATATGAGCGTCTCTCACCGTGGGGATAAGATGATTCGCAAAGCAGACAGACAATTCTATACCCGTCAGGGAGGAGACTTCAGCCGAATAATCCGTAAGGGAAACTCCCCGGCAGACTACTACTGGGAAGTAACTGACAGGCAAGGAGTGAAATATACCTATGGAGGCAATGGTGCTGTCTTGAAAGGTACAATCACAGATATTAATGGGGTGTCCCGAGATGTAATATCCGAATGGAAACTCGCACGTGTGGAGGAAACCCACGGCGACTATATAGAATATGTATATGAAACGACCGACGAGGATGTACGCGGAGGACTGAAGGCAAAGGCCATTTACCTGAAAGAAGTACGTGCGGGCAATGCCGGACAGGAGCCGCATACAGTTGTCGTATTTGAGGGGAACAAAGTAAAACAGCTGAAATCAAATAACGCACGTTACGGATTCCTTACATCGTCTAACCGCCTGTTGGAGAAAGTCACTGTAAACTTCCTCGGAGAAGAACTGAGAAGCTATGCCTTCACCTACAAGGATGGCGCTTTCTTTAAGGAGGTGCTGGAAAGTGTGAAGCAGTTTGACTCCGACAATCAGGAAGTGGCTTTCCAGACATTTGACTATTATGATGATGTACAGTCAGGCAACGGCTATGTACCGTTCCAAAGCAGCAGCGAGACATGGAACCTCCATGACGACGGTCTGGATGCAGGATTCATCAATCCATTACAGGGGACTGGCAGATTCAGTGACAAACCGACCGCTCTTGGCGGTACAACCGGCACATCAACAAATGTATCTTTCTATGCGGGTGTAGGTGTAATTGATGGAAGTCCATGGAAAGGAAATACTGTAGGAGGATCCTATAGCCACTCGACAGACAACAGCAAGGGACTGTCCACATTCGTCGACCTTAATGGTGACGGACTTCCCGACAAAGTGTACCGCCAAGGAGGTGCCCTATATTACAGACCACAGTTAAGAGAAAATGACAATGGCAACATTGTTTATGGAAGTCCTATCAAAATAAACGGTATTTCAAGTTTCTCCACAACGAAAAGTTCAACCAATACCGGTGGAGCCAAGGCTACAGTAGGATGGATGGCCCTAACTGCCGAAGTTGGAACAGATATGGTAAAAACAAAGACACGAACAACTGAATATTTCAGCGATATAAACGGTGACGGACTTATCGATCTCGTATCCAATGGAAAAGTATATTTTAGATTTTTCTCGGTTTGACTTAACCGATTGAGAAATAAACTTTTAGCGA